>Ga0153941_1000769_pt1 | contig 13512 bp, 7 predicted proteins | sample TSNJ025MetaG_FD_104733 | JGI IMG/M metagenome (GOLD analysis project Ga0153941, IMG submission 104733) | Attine ant fungus gardens microbial communities from New Jersey, USA - TSNJ025 MetaG | ecosystem: Host-associated > Fungi > Mycelium > Unclassified | place: USA: New Jersey, Brendan T. Byrne...
AAAGAAGCGCATTGAAGAGAGCTTCACGATGGTCATTGAAGCAAACGATTACGTTAAGCGGTTCCTGAGATATCAGCAATTTAGTGTCTGGTGACTTGGTGATCACTGACTGATCTGCTGATAGCTTGGTGAATACTGATTGCTTTGAGACGTTTTTGGTACCGTTCAAAAGGTCTTCTTAAGGGCTTTTGGTGGCCATTTAGATTGTTGAAATTGGTCAAGTATTTCTGGAGTTATGGTCCGAATGAAGTTTGTGACACCTAGCTAGATACCTACTGCTCTACTAACTACTGTCTTAATAATATAGTTATACTATTATCTCAAGGAAAGGATCTCTAACCTAAATACCTTTTTAAGGATGTGGTATTACTCCTCTATGTGTATTGGTCACAATGGACTACTAGTACAAGATTTATAAGGTAAAGGCTACTATTCTATTTACCAATGCTCAATTGCAAGTTCTGGCCTTGATCATGATGTCTAAGCTTGGTACTATGTTTCCATCTTCAGTCCCTAACTGACTGATAAGTCTTCTTAAGCCTAGGGTCTAGCTATATCATAGTGGTCCTAAGTTGTGTTATCCAGGTACTAAGAAAGATAAAAGAGTAAAAGATGGTAGGGTTTTGTAATGAGCAGTGCTGATGAAGAATATTGAGTTCTAGTATAGTGACTTAGCCTGGGATAACTTAATTACCCTCTTAGTCTGAGTTGACAAGAAAAACTCAATAGAGTTCTTATCTGATTGCTGTATACTACTTATATACATTTTGTATTTACTTCTATTTATAAAGTTCTGTGCCTCTCCTTTGAGTTATTCCTTCTCACATATCTGTTAATTTCCTAATTAAATAAAAAGAAAAGAAAAAAAAAGAAATAATGACTTAGCTATTTGGCCAAGTCATAACAATCACTACCATCTTTCCCAAATTGCATACATCTATTTGTGCCCTCTCAACATATCCATTGAAAAACATATTGTATTTCACCTAATGAGTAATTGCTCTTTCTACATTTAGAGTTCCATTTACGTTTTATACTAGTAGAGGATTTCTTAGTTTTTTTAGCTTAAATTCCTTTTCCTTTGCAAACTTTATGTCTATGAATAGATCTATTGCTCCACTATTCAACAGTACTTTGACTACTATCCCTTCATGATTCTCTAGCTTTTCTAACTCTACTTTCATCTACACTTCTCTTAGCAGCCATAGTATATACTGCATATCTCTTACTCCTTCAGTGTTGCCTTGACAAGAAACTTTATTTTCCAGCTTTTCTAGATGCAATACACTGTATATATTTAAGAAGGCCAGTTGGGAGCCCACTGTTCTCTATTGTCTTTTGTTGACTTTTGCAGTGTTTCTATTACTCTCCCCTCTCTTTTCTTTTTTTGCCAATAGTTTTTGGCCATATGGCCCTACTTTCCACATACATAGCATGTTCTGTCTCTCTCTCTTTTTCTATCAATATCTATTGCATTGGGGTCTTTTTCTAGCCTCTGTCCTTTCCAATTAATCTATACTCCTTCTCTAAGGTTCTGGCTCCCTGTCCTCTATATAATCTGTTCTTCTTTTCCTCTATATAATTCTCTTCTAAAGCCTTCCTTAGACTGTGCATTTTCCTATAGATATGCTATATTTTTTCCTAACATCTTTTCTTCTGCTCTACTCTATCTTTGGTTTCTATCCAACCTCACTGCTCTTTCCTGCTATTCTTCTATTATACTAGGGGGACTTTCTACTTCTGCTAGCTTCCTTCTAAGTGCTCCACTCAGCCCTTGTTTAAACTCTTTAATAAGAGGTTGTCTCACATAGCCACTTTCTCATACTACCTTCTTGAATTCCTGGACATACTTGTTACAGATCCTCTTCTCTTGCTCAATAGTCCTCAGCTGCTCTATTTTTTGCTTCTCTTCTACTGTTTCCCCAAACTTATTTCTCATTTTACCAAATAGTTCTTTTGCTATTTCCACTTCTGATTCTCCCTTTGATAACTTATCTAACAGATTATCTTTCCATGTTTCTACCACCTCTCCCTATATATAAGATAGTACCTAGGCCATTTTTGTCACTTCCAATTCCCCTGTTATTTTCATACTCAAGTATAAATGAGCCATATTGATGAATGCACTTACCTCCTCTATCTTTCTACTAAATAAAGGAGACTTTGCTATCTCTACTCTAGCTTCTCTATTTTGTTGCAATAAGATGGCTATCTGCTGCTATAGGCTAGTAATAAGAGTGAGAAGTTGCTCCTCTCAAGTAGAGGGAGCAGGTTGTGGTGCAGGAGTAGTAGATTGCTCTATAGGTTGCTGTTGCTGTTATTATGACTAAGACATGTATGGTAGTGGTAGTGATGGCAATAGCATTGGTGATAATAGTAATGGCAATAGCATTGATGATAATAGTAATGGCAATAGCATTGGTGATAATAGTGATGGCAATGGCAATAGTGATGATGATGATGATTTCTTGTATGAGGATAAGTAGTTTTTTTTGTCTGAACTTATAACTAGCTACCAGCTAGAAGAGTGAAACAATATTATTTCTAAAAAGGGAATCTCTAAGCTAGATAGGCCTTTAAGAAATTACTGTCATTCTTCTGCATAGACTGATTACAATGGACTAGTAGCATGGAGCTGATAGTGAAAATCTATATATGAGCCTACTCAATATAGAGGTCAGGTCTCAGGCAGGAACATAAGTTTTGTCCAGGCTATCTACCCACTGTTCCTAACTAACAGTAAAGTTTCCTTTACAGCTAGAGTCTACTTTTCAAAAAGTCTTTAAGCACTATGCTCATTAGTAAAGATAATAAGAGAGTAAAAGAAGAGTAAGGTGTCAAGGCTGCAAGATATAGAATCAACAATGGATACTAAGTTCTTATGTTAGCATGAAGTCATAAAGACTTAGGCTCAACCAAGATAGTTGTTCAGAAAGAACTCAATAGAGTTCTTTATTGGATTGCTTTAGCTACTTATACAAATGTCTATTGGTCTATATATTTGTCTCCTGTAATCACATAACCCTTACTAATAACTATATATATCTTATATAATCCTTTCTATGCTATTTATATCTTTCTCACATTGTATTCTTTAATGTTTTCTATCAAGTTGATGAATGTACAAGAAATAGTTTTTTTCTTGGAAGTCATTTCATAACAATTATCTCTTCTACTATCTACTTGTTATTAGTCTAGGATTGATAATAGTTATAATCCCAATGCAATTCTATAACAGAACTCTATTAAGTTTTCCTTGTCAACTTGGACTTGGAGTGTGATTAAGTTATTTCAGGCTAAGTTGCTATATTAACCAGGAGAAGAGAGAGAGCAAGTAAGAAACTAGAGGACAAGATAAATTCTAGGAGCTAGGTAGAGAACAAGTTAAGAAGTTTTTGTCTATTAAGTCACCATTATATATCCACTATTATGTAATTAATTCCTGAGTCTTCTGTCAGCACATGCATCAGTACTACTGTGGCTGTCCTAGGTATCACAATTATAACAAAGGCACCAAATACTAAATTGCTGATATCTCAGAAACTGCTAAGCATAATTGTTTGCTTTAATATATACCATGAAGCTCTCTTTAATATGCTTCTTTTGGCTATAAATAGACCCTAACACAATAAGATCCTATAGAGATAAAAGGTTTTCAATATTTGTATATATATTAGAAAGATGGAAAACAGTATAGAAAAGACTATAAATATACTGTGGAATTACTGTGAATTATACTGTAGAAAGTACACTCTAGATTCTGGGAAGTAATGCAAAGGACAGAGTCAGAATAAGAAACATACTACTGAAAGAAATGAGAAATATTGTTTTTCAGCCCTATAGTTTTACAGCTAGTCTAGAGAAAATGTTAGTAATGATAAAGGAGTAGAATAATCTTAGTTTCAGCTTATATACTGTATTGTACAACTCAAGTCAAGTTGACTCAGTAGCTAAGTTTTTGAGGATTACAAAGAAAACTTGATAGAGTTTTTGATTAATTGTGCTAGTTACTTATACAAGTATGCTATTTGCTCTTGTTTATATTAATAGTATTCTATAACTAGCCAAAAGGCTTCCAGTTTGATTTTCTTGTCTGTTATTCTATAAATATATATCCTTGGTCATAGTTGAGATGACTCATAACATATTGTGCCTTAATCTCCTATTGCCTGTTGTAGTCATATATTTTAGAGTAGTAGAACTATAAAAAAACCCTATCAATGCTATCCCTAGAACACTAGACTGACCTTCTGGAGCAGCTCTATATAAGAGGACTATACCAAAGTCCACTCCTAATATACTAGTGGTAGTGTACCAGAGTGACCCTATACTAATTAAATAATAATTACTCAATATTTAATTAGTTGCCTTTTCCCCTGCACTTCTAACTCTGACTGCTAAGACATTCTGTAACTAGGAAACTTGTATATTGTCAAGCCAGAAACTAGACAGAGGGATTGGCTTCAATTGGATTGTGCTCTTTCCTGTACAACTCCAATTTGTATGCAAGAATTGATAATCTAGAAGGTAAATTCTGGAAATGCTTTAGAGATAACAAAACTAAGAACTAAACTACTGGTATGACAATATAAACTAGTAACTATACAGTTATCCTTGATGGTATCAAGGATTGGAGTCAGTCACAGTGTCATAGGGTCATAACATATATATGATATAGATTATTCTTCTGTTACAAACTTCATTCAGACCATAACTCCAGGAATACTTGACCAATTTTGACAATCTAAATGGCTACCAAAAGCCCTTAAGAAGACCTTTCAAACTATGCTAAAAATGTCTCAAAGTGATCAGTATTCACTGAGTTATTAGCAGATCAGTTGGTGATCACCAAGTTACCAAACACTAAATTACTAATATCTTAGGAACTACTTAATGTAATTGTTTGCTTCAATGACCATTGTAAAGCTCTCCTCAATGCACTTCTTTTGGCTATAAATAGACCCTAAGGTGATAAGATTCCATGAAGATACAAGATCCTCAGTATTTGTACATGACGCTAATTATAGTAACTTAGTGTCAAGTAGAAGAAATATAGCAGCATGGGAAGGCTAGAATATACTGTGAATTACTATGAATATACTATAAGTACATACTCTGTGTTCTGAAGAGTAATGTAATGAGTGGAGTTAAAGAGTGGAATACACTACCAAGTGAAATGAAAGATGTTGCTTTCTGGTTCTGTAGTTTTACAGCTGGTCTAGAGAGAATATAACAGTGATGCAGGAGTAGAATAGCCTTGGTCTCAGCTTATGCACTATATCTTGATCTCCTGTTGTATATGTAGTTGCTTATTTTGGAGTAGTAGAATATTGTCTGAGAGAGGTAAATTCAGAAGTAAGAAGTTATATAGCAGAGAGTATTATAAGAATATAGAGAAAGTGGATTTATAACTTTAGAACTTTAATCTACAAACTAAGTTACTTCTATATATCTACCTAGTATATATACTACAATTGGAATAGAAGAGTTAGTCTGAAAAGCAATACTCCTCCTAGTCTGAAACATAATATTCCTATAGGAGATAAATAATAATAAAGAAAATGAATAAAAATATTAATTTATACCAAATTTTCCAGTATATAACACTTAGCTTGAGATGACTTAATTACACTCCAAGTCTAAACTGATAAGGAGAACTCAATGAAGTTCTTGTTCAATTTCTATACACTACTTATACAACTACTATATGGTCTGTATAGCAACTTAACCTGAGATAACTTAATCACATTCCAAGTCTAAGTTGACAAGGAGAACTCAATAGAGTTCTGTCAGGATCTTAAATTAATTCAAGGATAGTTGTCAGTTATTATGTAGATTAAGACTAAAGGGCCTTCCCTTATAGCAGTATTATATATATTATTATGTAATTACTGTATTATCTGTTGACTGATATTATATGTCACATAATTCTAATATTATCCTCCTCTTTTAGTACTATGTCCCTATAGCTGCTAGTTATCCTTTTTTCTAGTCTTGAGTTGTTAGTTTGGATGTATTAGAGTATATGTAGTGGTATTTGTTGACTACTATGCATATATAACAGAGGTGATGGGTTGGTTCCTATATGTCCTCACTATGAGGTAGGCCTATCCAGTATACTTTGTAAAAGTACTTATTATTTTGCTGTTTTACATCAATAATTATATTGACTTTCCACTCTAGTTCATTATACAGTACCTCAGGATCAGGTAGCATTGGCAGTGGTTGTCTAGGCAAAGGAAATATGTATGGTTTTAATTGGTCAACATTAAAGACTGGCCAAACTTGTATATTGACAGGTAAGTTGAGTTCATAAGCATTTCTGTTGATAATCTTGGTGACAGTATAGGGTCCAATTTTCTTTTGATTAAGTTTTTGGCTTGGACAGTATATTCTGATACTAGTAGTACACAACCAGACCTGGTCTCCTATAGCAAACTCAATTGGTTTTTGTTGTCTATTATAGAACTTTGCATTGGCCAACTGAGCTTTTTTTAAATTTTGTTTCAAGATTTGGAACTATTCTAATATTTCCTCTATATGTACTACTGCTGCAGGTTTATTTAGCAGTTGTTGTCTAGTTTCTTTCACTACTATTGATCTTGGATAATAGTCTTGATTTGTGAAGAATGGAATAATATTGATAACTGAGTGTTTAGAATTGTTATAGGAAAATTCTGCAGTAGCAAGATGTTTGTCCTAGTTATCTTGATCCCAGCTGCAATAAGACCTTAGATATGACTCGACTATTGTATTTAGTTATTCTGTCTGACTGTTGGCTTGTATATAGTAAGCTGTTATAATTGCTTGTTTGATGTTCAGTCATTAACAGAGATATTTCTAGAAGCTATTAACCCATCTTTTATCTCTGTCTAAAACTATCACTGAGAGTACACCTATTAACACTAAGTCATAAAGACTCAAGGTTCATCCAAAGTGGATGTTCAGAAAGAACTCGATAGAGTCCTTTGTTGGATTATACTACTACTTATACAAAGGTCTGTTGGTCTGTGTGCCTATCTCCTACAATCATATGACCCTGACTAATAATTGTATATATCTTACATAAGTCTTCCCATGCTATTTATATCCCTCTGGCATTGTAGTCCTGGATGTTATCTACTAAGTTGAGAAATGCACAGAAAATAGTTTCTTTTCTAGGAACTGTCTCATAACAATACTATGATATCAGATGACTATGTTTATGAGGAGATCTGCTGTACTCTCTGCATTTAGTATTTTTCAGCAAGATACAAAATGTTCCATCTTTGTAAAGTAATCAATAACTACTAAAATATAGTCAAAGCATATTTTCTTTGTTGTTGGGAGATTTATTATTAAGTCTATTCCAATTTGTTACCAAGGTCTACTTGGAGGTGTTAGTGGCAGGAGAGTACCATATATACTATGTGTATCCAGTTTGTTCTGGGTACATAGTTGGCAGGCTTTGGTATAACCTATATATTATGAGAGCCCTAAAAAGAGAATAGTTTCCCAAGCATTTGAACACTTGATCCAAAATCTCAAGACATACAATGGGGTCAAGATATAGATAGTGTGGGAACTAAGGTCACATGACAAGGTCAAGTGACCATGGAACATTCTGGAAGGACATGTGATTGTGGATTAGTAGTACAGCTACTGTAAAAGTAATATAAGTAAAAGACCAATCCAACAAAGAATTCTATTGAGTTCTTCTTGAACATTTACCTAGGGTGATCACTAAGAGCATTTACTGTCTATCGATGACACTACAACAGTCTTTGCCATGCTCCTCTACTAATATTTATACTATATTAACTCTAGTGTTCTATCTCTGCCAAAGTAATCTGCTAAGGGTATATCATAATGGAATATGATGACTTCAGTGCATAGGGTATCAGGTATATATATCTTCCCTTTATATTGCTATAGATTATCTTTGAGAGTCCAGTCATCATGGTTCTCTTTAGGTCTCATTGTATTTAGGTACTTATCATTATAATAGGTATTATATATTCTCTGGTAAAGGTCATTAGATGAGGTAGTTGTATTGAGACTTAGTTTGATATTTGAGAGGTAGTCAAGTTTATTTGGGTATGTTACATGAAATTCTAATTTGAATTGAGTAGACTAACCTGGGTTATTAAAATCAACATAATAGTCAAGGTGGCATAAAAGAGCATCTGTAGGGTTTTTTTGACTAGGCCTATAGTAGATGGTATAGTCAAAGCATTGTAGTTGTGTCGACGAATAGACTAGATATTTGTTTATATATTCAAGAGTATTGAAGTACTGGAGGTTGTAATAGTCTGTATAGACTTGAATATAATGTCTTGTATCTTCACAGTAGTGTTGCCAGTAATTCAAGGCTTCAACTATTGGTAGCAGTTCTTGTTCTATGATAGGATAGTTCTGCTTAGTAGAGGTAAATTTTTATGACCAAAATGATATAGAGTATAGGTAATTGTTATACCATTGCATTAGTATAGCTATAGCTGTATAACCTAAGGTATCTGTGAATATATGTATAGGCCTTGTTGGGTCAAATCTCTTGAGTAAGGGTTCTATAGTAAAGCAGTGTTTTATTTTCCTCATTATTTCTGATGCTATAGTATTCTGCTTGAATAGTTGTGTATTCTTTTTTGTTAGATCTGTAATAGGTTTTAGGATATCCAACATAGTAAAAGTTCACAAATCCTATGAACCTCTGTACTTGAGTGAGCATCTTAGGCTCTAGCTAGTCTGGAATCATGTTTACTCTCTTAGATTCTATGGTAATGCCTTTTTTGTTTACTACAAAGCCTAGCATTCTTGTTTCAGTAACTTCAAACTCACATTTTTTGAGTTTAGTAAACAGTTTGTTTTCTCTCAGGTACTATAAGCAGTACCTTGTCTATATGCATAGTTCTTCTAATGTAGTACCATAAACAAGGATATTGTCTAAGTAAGTAATGAGTTTGTCTTTTAGTCCCTTGAATATTTGGTCTATATAACTCTGAAATGAGGCAGAGGCATTGCACAGACCAAAAGAGATAACTAAAAACTCAAAGAGGCCAAAGGGTATTCAGAAGGCTATTTTCTATTTATTGCCCTTTTGGATCCTAAAGAGATAAAATGCTTCCCTTAGATCAATTTTGGTAAAGTATTAGGCACTATGGATTTTGTTAAGGGTTTAATAGTCTATATACAAGTAAAGGTTGAGAATATTCTTTTTTTGTATGAATAGGGTTAGTAAGATAGCAGAGGATGTACTTTGGTAGATGAATTATCTTGACTCTATATCTTTGATAAATTTCTTGAGTAGGTTTAGTTCTTTTTCAGAGTGGCAATATGTTGGTTAGCAAGATGGTATTTGACCTTCTATCAGGTCTATTGTGTAGTCTAAGTGTTCTCTATGGAAGATAATTGCTATATTGCCTTAGAGTTAAAGATATCTATATAGTCTTGGTATTGCAAAGGTACTGGGATATCTGGTTTAAGAACATAGTAGCTCTTTATAGTAATAGATAGAATAGAGTTTTGTCTTCTAAAAGAGATCCAGTCTAGTAGAGGTATTGTTTTCTGAATATCTAGAAGGTGTTCAGGTTGCCTTTGAAATTGAACCCAGAGGTCTGCTCAGTCTATTCTAGGGTTAACTTAGTGGAACCATGGTAACTCTAGTACTACTTAATATCTGTCTGTTGAGACTTCAATAAACATGTTCTCAAAAGGTATTCCTTGAAGGGTATACTGTAAGTAGTATATATATAGGGGATATTAGATAGGATCTTACTACCTAGTTCTCTTACTGGCTCATTAAGCCTGGATATTGGTGTCAGGTTTAGTTTTTTAGTAAAGCTTTTACTAATAAAATTGACAATTATACCACAATCAAGCAAGTAATGAACAATTCTCTAGTTTATTTCTTCTTTTATGATCATATGCAGCATAGTAGTTATATTGGTTGTAGAAGAAGTAAGGGTTTGGTAGGCATGATTGAGCATAGAGCCTAGTATAGAGATAGCCTTCTGTGTCAAGCTTATACTTTTTCCATCTTAGCTTCTATTTGGAACAATGAGATTGGTTCATCCTATTACAAATAGTCACTTACTGATTTGTGAGTTGATAATTTAATAATCAAAAGGCTCAAAAAAGCAAAGTTTAGACAGTAGCAAAAGATATTGTTAAGTCTAAGGTTTATTCTCAGACATACAGTCCTTAAATATATAATTGTGGTGGTCTGTGCACTAGGACAGACTACTATATGATCACTACCTATTATTCTTGAAATAAAAATAACCTAACTATCTTAGAACAGTCCTTTGTTCTATTTAAGGATAGATGATAATCTATGGATAAAGATCAGTATTATGTACAAACATTGAGAACCTTGTATCTTCATGGGATCTTATTGTCTCAGGTTCTATCTATAGCTGAAAAAAGTGTATTGAAGAGAGCTTCATGATAGTCATTGAAGCAAACAATTATGTCAAGCAGTTCCCAAGATATCAGTGATTTAGTATCTAGTAACTTGGTGATTGCAGACTGATCTACTGATAACTCAGTGAATACTGATTGCTTTGAGATGTTTTTGATACCATTTGAAAGGTCTTCTTAATGGCTTTTGGTAGCCATTTAGACTATCAAAATCAGTCAAGTATTCCTAGAGTTATGGTCTGAATAAAGTTTGTAACACATTCAAGATTGAGGAATTAGTAGCATTTAATTGAGGTTGGGGCATCTTTGCAGAATAGGAGATAGCTATGTAACCAGACCCTCTACAATATAGACAAAGGCAAAGAAAATATTGTCCATTCTTCTCATCTTGTAATAGTAGTTCTGCACAGCAAGAGAAAGGATGATTAGTAGAGGTAGGTTTGGTATAAGTCAAGGGGGTTGCTGTACTGGGGCCAGAAGTATTACAAGCAAAAGAGAATGGTATAGATTTTCTAATTGATAGAAGGTCCATTTTCTATCTACTTCTAGAACAGTTTGTTTGATGTTTTCATAGTTGTTTTTGTAATATAGAACCTCTATGAGCAGGTTCTTCACATTGTCCTTTAGGTTCCTATAGAATATATTATCCTATATTGCATAAGATTGATTGGTTTTGCATACAAGGTTTTTGAAGTGGAAGGTATACTCTCTGACAGATTTTGTTTGTTTAAGTGAGTACAACTATTCAGTCAGGTGGTCATGAATATTGGGGTCCTGGAATTGTTCACAGAAGGCAGTAAAAAACTTGGTCCAGTCACTCTATAGTTTCAAATCTGTTATGAGATAACCAAGAAGGAAACTATTTCTCATGTATTCATTAACTTGATAGGAAATATCTAAGAATACAACATGGAAAAGATATAATAGTGTGGGTAGGATTATGTAAGATATAGATAGATAGTTCTTAGTAAGGATCATATAATCATAGAAGAGAAGTATACAAACTATTTAATTTTTGTATAAGTATCTAGAGGAATCCAACTAGGAACTCTATTGAGTTCTTCCTGAACACTCACCTTGAGTGGTCACTAAGCCTTCACAACTAAGCAACAATAAAATCCTTTCCAGTAAGTATTGGCTTGGCCCATAAGATAGCATTTCTTTCAAGGTGCTAGCAGATGAATACAATATATTGTATATCATTTGCAAAGTTTTGGAGTACCAATAAAAATGTACTATTAATTTTGGTGAGAAAGCAATCAAAATCATTAGCCTCTTCATAGAATAGTTGGATCTATGGGCTTTTTTCATCTTTGTAGTTATTATCTGGAGCAAATAGGGAAAAGCAATTATTTTCTGGAGAGTGTAGTGCAACAGGCTCAGCAGAGTACATTCAGGGTATATATTGTCTAACAGTAGCAAGTTGGAGTTGGATTTGGACTAATTGAATTTGGAGCTTTAGGACCTCAGGGTTATTACTTTGGTTTGAATTGAATTCTTGAGTAGTTTCTTGGAGCTCGGTAGTACTATCTAGGTAAATAGTTGGGTCATCCAACTTAGTGGGGTCTAGGCTAGGGACATTGGACTGGGAGCAAGTTATTGGATAGACCATTTACTTGACTGGGGTTTAACTAGGCAGAGCAGAGCAGGGCTTGGTTAATAACTATAAGTTAAATTATTAGTGAGCTTTAATTTGTTAGGATCTTGAAGTAATTCAAGGATAGTTGTCAGTTATCATGTAGATTGAGGCTAAGGAACCTTCTCTCATAGCAGTATTATATATATTATTATGTAATTATTGTATTATCTGTTGACTGATATTATGTGTCACATGACCCTAATAAGTTTCTATTAGATTTTGTATACTACTTATACAACTACTATATGGTCTGTATACTACTTTCCCACAATTATTATATGACATGTCATGTAATACTTTGCTGTACTCCTTCCTTGTATAATTAGTCCAAATGAGAAAAGTAAAGTAAAGTAAAGTAAAGTAAATAATGACTTAGCTGTTTTACCAAGTTATAATACTAATGTTATCGATAGACAATGAATGTCCTTAGTGATCACCCTAGATGGATGTTCAAGAAGAACTCGATAGAGTTCTTCATTGGATTGCAGCCCTACTTATACTACTACTACAGTGGCTGTATCCTAGAGTCCTGTGATCACATGTTCTTTCCAGAATATTCTATGATCACCTGACCTTATCACGTGATTTGACTTACTGAGTCCCTACCCTATTTATATTCTTACTCCATTGTATGCTTTGAGGTTTTGGATTAAGTGTTCAAATACATGGGAAACCTTTTCCTGTTTGGGGCTCTCATAACAACTAATCTTTATTCATAGATTATCATCTGTCCTTGAATAGAACAAAGGACTACCCTAAGATAGTTAGGTTATCTCTATTTCAAGAACAATAGCACTCCTATATGTAGAACAATAGGTAGTGATCATATAGTAGTCTGTCCTAGTGCACAGACTACCACAATCATGTATTTAAGGACTGTATGTCTGAGGATAAACCTCAGACTTAACAATATCTTTTGCTGCTGTCTGAACTTTGCTTTTTTGAGGCTTTTGAATATCAAATTCCTCAATTACAAATCAGTAAGTGGCCATTTGTGATACCTTCCAGAAGCCTCATCCTATTCTCTGAGGTTTCTCCTAGAGGTGAGTTGTAATGTACTCTAGAGCATATTTATAGACTGAGGTTTCTCCTAGAGTTGCTCTGCTCTAGTCACCCTTATACTTTATGAATATACTGAAATAAAGTTAGAGTGCTAGGCCCATAACTTAATACAAGACATTTAACTATGAGGCAATAGTAAAATGGCATGGTAGAGTCTCACCTCAGATGTCACAGTGTATTGCAGCTGAGGGAGTAATGGGATGAATGAGGAATATATATATATGGCCTCAGCTGGCTATTGCCTGTTATTATATTGTGTGGATATATTTCATAACACTAGAATGGAAGTGTTGGAGTATTCCATTCCAGTATGTCACTGCTCATATGTCAGTCCATTCTAACAAAATGACTTTCATAACAAAGGCAATAAGATGGGAACAGCAACATACTCACAGTGACTGTATTTATGACAA
>Ga0153941_1000772_pt1 | contig 13476 bp, 23 predicted proteins | sample TSNJ025MetaG_FD_104733 | JGI IMG/M metagenome (GOLD analysis project Ga0153941, IMG submission 104733) | Attine ant fungus gardens microbial communities from New Jersey, USA - TSNJ025 MetaG | ecosystem: Host-associated > Fungi > Mycelium > Unclassified | place: USA: New Jersey, Brendan T. Byrne...
ACCACCTCATTTGTCCACCTTGCAGTAATGTCTGAGGTGGGTACAAGCAATCATCTCTTGTAGCAACTTAGCCTGAGATGACTTAGTCACACTCCTAGTCTGAGTTGACAAGGAGAACTCAATAGAGTTCTCATTTGATTCATGTAAACTACTTATACACCTTTCACTATTTACAAGTGTTTACAAAGTCCTGTGAATACCATTTTGTCCAACTGTCTCACATATCTGATCTGTTATAAGAGCCCCAAGAAGGAAACAGTCTCCCATGCATTTAAACACTTAATCCAAAATCTCAAGTCATACAATGAGGTCAAGGTATAAATAGCATGGGAACTTAGGAAACCAAATCATGTAACAAGGTCAAGTGACTATAGAACATTCTGGAAGAACATGTGATCATGGACTAGTAGTAGTACAGCTACTGTAAAATAGTATAAGTAGTAGTCCAATCCAAGAAAGAACTCCATCAAGTTCTTCTTGAACATCTACCTAGGGTGATTACTAAGAGCATTCACTGCCTATCAATAACATGATCTTTCAAGAAACTAAAAGAAAAAAAAAGAAAAAGAAAATAAATATTGACTTAGTGTTAGTGACTAACTCAAGAACCTCAAGTCAGGAGTTAACTCAAGGTAATGCTTCAGGGTTAAAAGAGAACTTGATGGGGTTCTTGTTTAATTGCAGTCTACTATATATACAAGTATAGTATTTGTTTTTGTTTAAACTACAAGCTGTCTATTAGCTACTGGTTCAACTCCAGTCCATATCTATTCTATTTATAGCTCATTGTCATAGTCAAGGCAACTTATGACAGTACCTCTCTCTTAAGGATTTTACAGTTCATTATATGGATCTCATAAATTACCCATCTCATCTTCTTCATCCCATTCCTCTATTCTACTCTTCTTGTGTTTTTGCTCATCTTCTTCTTTGTCTTCCTCATTTCCTTTCTGGATTGTTTCTAATGTCTCCCTTTCTTTTGCTCTTCCTGATCTCTATTGTCTCCAATTTCTTTCCAATCTTCCCCAATATTCCCTATCAAATTTCTTGTCATTCCATCCATACAGTAGTTTTGCTGTATATCTTCCTGGTAATTCTCCTTCACAATCTTCTTTCAAGTTCCTCTTCTTTATTCTTCTGGCCCCTTCTCCATATTCTTCCTCAAACCTATCTACTAATTCTTGTATATTCTCTAGATTTTTCCTTGGTTCTCAAGTATCTTCTTCTGCTATATAACCCCTCTATTGTACTAGGTATCTATCTCTTCCTCTAAACTTTCTCTTATTCAATATTTTCTCTACCTCATATTCCTTTTCTCCTTCAATTATTACTGGTAAAGGTTGTTTCTTTTTCTGATCTTCTACTTGATCTCTATACTTCCATACTTTACTAACATTTATTACTGGGTGTATCTTGATACTACTTGGTAACTCCAGTTTGATTGCATTTGTCAAAATTATTCTTTTGACTTTGTAAGATCCCATAAATCATTCCATCAGTTTTTCTGATTATCTCCTCTACATCTGATACTTGAGATATTTTGTACTCAGTAATACCCAATCTCCCACTTTGTACTCCTCTGGTTTGCTCCTTTTTCTATCTGCATACTTCCTCATTTCCTCCTGACTTTTTCTTAATACCACTTCTGCTTTCTTATGTACTTTCTTTATTCTTGTTGTAAACTCCTCTGCCTTTTCAAACTTTCCCTTCTTTCTCATTTCAAATCCCATGCATAAATCCTGTCCATTATTTGCTTTGAACAGTAACACTTTTGTACTTGTCTGCACTTTGTTGTTATATACAAACTCTGCTGTTGCTAGTCAATCAGGCTATTACTCTTGCCTGTGGTTGATGAACATCCTCAGGTATTGCTCTAAGTCCTGATTTATCCTTTCTGTTTGTCCATCTGTCTGTGGATGGTAGGCTGTAGACAATTTTGTGTTGATCCCCAACATATTGTTCAGCTTCTTTATCATTCCCACTGCAAACTGTGCTCCTCTATCTATAATAATACTTTCTGGTAGGCCATGTAGCTTCCAGATGTTATTCTAGAACAATCTTACCACTCCTTCTACTGAAGTCTTTTCTGTAGTAGTCACAAAGTGTGCCATCTTTGTCAACCTACTGTTATGAGATGGTCCTAGGAAAGAAAACTATTTTCTGCACATTTCTTAACCTAATAGATAACATCCAGGAGTATAATGCAAGAGGGATATAAATAGTATAGGAAAGCTTATGTAAGATATGTTTAGTTATTAGTAAGGGTCATGTGATCATGGAAGATGGGTGCATAGACCAACAGATATTTGTATAAGTAGTTGAGCAATCTAATGGAGAACTTTATTGAGTTTTTCCTAAATAACCACCTTGGTTGAGCTCTAAGTCCTTACAACTGCACACTAACACCTATCACATACTACCAATATACTATTGTATCCCTGTGCTAATGGTAACTTTGTAATAAAGTCTACTATGATATGGGCCCAGGGTTTTTCTGGTACTATATTTAGCATTAGCTTTCCTACTAGTGCTTCTGTATAATTCTTGTTTCTTTGGCAGGCATTGCATTCTTCTATATACTTCTTGACTTCCTTTGTCACCCCTAGTCACCAGAAGTTTCTAGTAACTAGCTTTGTCATCTTCCATTGTCCTCTATGTCCTTTTACCAGCATATCATAATGTAGCCAGATTACTTCTGCTCTCAGTTTTTTTTCCCTTGGGACATACACCTTTCTATCTCTTAACATTAGCCTATCTTCCTCTTGCCACTCCTCATCTCTCAACATCTTTACTCATGCTTACTTTATTTCTTCTACTACCTTTATCATTTTATCATCTTGTGTATCTGACTTCTTAATCTTCTCTAGTAAATCTACTTCCTCTATCACAATTTCTGCCACTTATATTGCTCTGATTTCCAGCCATTTCCTTTTTACCAACACTCTATCCTTGCTATCTCTTTCCACTCCAATCTGCCAGTCTGGATGTCTACTGAGGCTATCAGCTCTTTCCATGCTACTACCTGGCACATATTTAAGAGTAAAGTCAAATCTAGATAGGTACAAGGCCCATCTTGCTTGTCTATTGTTACGACTTGGCAAAACGGCTAAGTGAATATTTATATTTCTTTTCTTTTCTTTTCTTTTAATTAAGTAGATGTGTAAGAGGAAATGACTCAAAGAAGAGGCATGGAACTTTATAAACATAAGTAAATACAAAAGGTATATAAGTAGTGTATAGCAATCAATAAGAACTCTATCAAGTTCTTCTTGTCAACTCAGACTAGAAGGGTGATTAAGTCATCTCAGACTAAGTCACTACATCTATAGTTCAGTTTCTGACTACTTATAAAATATTCTAGATTTTTGTGATTGCTCCAAATCTCAAATTTGTTTTGTGTTTCTTCTAGCAAGTGCCTCCACTCCTCTAAGCATCTGATGATTGCCAGCATCTCTCAGTTATAAATTTCATAATTTCTTTCAGCTTCATTTAATGACTTTGAAATAAAGGCTACTGGTCTTCACTTGTTATCTTCATACCTCATTGACAATACTCCTCCTGTTGCATACTCCAATGTATCTGCTTTTACTCTCATCTTTTTATCAAGATCTGGTACCACTAACACTGGTTGTATTGTGAACACTTGTTTCAACTTCTCAAACACCTTTTCTTGTTCTTCTTCTCAGTTCCACTTCTCATTCTTCCTGACCAATCTATGTAGTGGTTTAGCTATTCTGGCAAAATCTTTCATGAATCATCTATAGTAATTTGCTAATCCTAAGAACTTCTGTACATTTTTAACTGTCTTAGACCTTGGTCATTCTAGAACTCCTGACACCTTTTCTTTCTGCATTTTTATCCCATCTACCCCTATCACTAGTCCTAGAAAGTCAATCTCTTTAACTTTCTACACACATTTCTCTAGTTTTAGATATAGATTGTTTGCTTCCATCCTCCTTAGAATTTCCTCTACTATATCATCATACTTCTTTTCATCCTCTGTTCCTACCAATACATCATCCATAAATGCTGCTACATCTCCTGTGTCTATTAGATCTCTTAATATGTCATTCATCATTGCCTAGAATGTTACTGGCAAATTTGTGAGACCAAAAAACATCACAGTGGGTTCATACACCCCAAGATACACTATGAACACAGTCTTCCACTCATCTTTCTCTTTTATCTATACATTATTGTATTCCCATTGTAAATCCATCTTTGTAAACACCTTTTTTGTGCCCATGGTATCAATTAAGTCTGAAATCAAAGGCAAGGGATAATTGTCCTTAACTGTCCCTTTATTAAGATATCTATAATCTTGTACCATCCTTTTCTTTCCATCCTTTTTCCCTACAAAGAAGACTGGTAAAGTCTGAGGTGACTTGGAGGGTTGAATATATCCCTTTTTTAACTGCTCCTCCACAAATTCTCTAACCTTCTCTTTCTCTTCTCTCAATATCAGGTATATCCTCTCTTTCCTTGGTATAAAATCTTCCCTTAGGTTTATCATATGATCCTAAGGTTTCCTTACTGGTATCCTCTCTAATTCTGCTTTCTCAAATACTTTGAGCCATCTATGAAACTTTTGTGGCACCATCTTTCTCACTTTTTCTCTATCTAACTCAACTTTGTCATTGAATTTTTTCTCCATTGTCTATTTCCACTCTTCTCTGTCTGCTTGGTCTACTACTCTAATTCTCTTTCCAATCTTCTTTCTTTTCTCTATTTCTTCCTTTACTGCTATCTTCCTTCCACAGATTGGTAGATATCTTGTCATTTTGACTTCTCTTGTCTCCTAATTTATCTTGGGATTGTGTGTTTGCAACTATGGTATCCCTAGTATAATATCTGTTCTCCCCAAGTTGCATACATCCATTCTCATTCTTTCTACATGGCTTTTGTAGTACACATTTACTTCCACTTGGTGTGTAATAGCCCCTTTACTATTGTTTATTCTATCTATATTCCTGACTGTCACTGGTCTATTTAGTTTTTGCAGTTTAAACCCATGTTTTGCTGCCATTTTCTTGTCCATGAACATTCCCATTGCACTATTATCCAGGAGTGCTTTTACTGTCACTCCCTCATATGTGTCTACTTTCTCTACTCCAATGCTCAGCTATACTTCTCTCAACATTTTGAATGTTCTCCTGATGTCTATTACAAATGGCCACTTACTGATTTGTAAGTTGATAATTTAATAATCAAAAGGCTCAAAAAAGCAAAGTTTAGACAGTAGCAAAAAATGTTGTTAAGTCTGAGGTGTATCCTCAGACATACAGTTCTTAAATACATGATTGTGGTGGTCTGTGCACAAGAACAGCCTACCATATGATCACTACCTATTGTTCTACATATAGGAGTGCTATTGCTCTTGAAATAGAGATAACCTAACTGCCTTAGGGCAGTCCTTTGTTCTATTCAAGGACAGATGATAATCTATGGGTAAAGATCAGTATTATGTGCAAACATTGAGGACCTTGTATCTCCATGGGATCTTATTGCCTTTGGATTTATTTATGGCTGAAAGAAGTGCATTTAAGAGAGCTTTACAATGGTCATTGAAGCAAATGATTATGTTAAGCAGTTCCTGAGATATTAGCAATTTAGTGTCTAGTAACTTGGTGATCATAGACTGATCTGCTGATAACTCAGTGAATACTAATTGCTTTGAGATGTTTTTGGTACCATTTGAAAGGTCTTCTTAAGGGCTTTTGGTGGCCATTTAGATCATTAAAATCGGTCAAGTATTCCTGGAGTTATGGTCCAAATGAAGTTTGTGACAATGTTCCTTTGCCTATTCTCTGTCCTTGCTGCACTTTTCAGAGTCTCTGTCTATGTGCCACTCTGCTGTGCTTTTCCCTCTACAGGGCACACTACTACTCCTCAGTTCCACCATGGCTTCTTGTTTCCCATCCTACACTCTGGATACAAAATCTTCCTCCTCTCTTGTTCTGATACTCTTCCTTCTATAGTATCTCTCCTTCCACATTCTATACACTGCACCCTTGTTATCTCTCCCCTCCTTGCTTCCCTGTCTTTCCAATCCCATGCTTCCTGGCAAAGGTCACACCATATATTTCTCACTTGTTTTTCAAGAAGAAAGCCTTATCCTTAGTTTTCATGAGACTGTACTCCTCTACTCTCATATCCTCCACAATCCACATAGGTTGCTACCACCTCCTCTGTAATCCATCCTCTATTAAGTAGGAGAGCCCTTTCTGGGAGCATGCTCCACTCATTACAATACTCCTGTGCCTTTTCCCATGTGGGATATACTGGTCTTCTCTTTTGCTATGCCTTTTGTAGCCTGGTCACACATGCTGCTTCCTTTTTTTGTCCTCTCCTTCTTTCTACTTCTATATTTGGACACTCCCATTTGTGGTGCCCAACTCCCTAGCATCTGAAGTACTTTACTCCTTCTTCTTCTCTTTCCTACCATCTTACCTCTACTTTACCTCTTACTCCATATTGCATCACTCAACTCACCAATACTTCAAACTTATTTTTGGAGATCAGTTTCCCCTCTTCCTCTCCAATACTGTTCCTGCAGTTACAGACCAGGTGCCCAAATTTCCTACAACTGATGTCATGACTTGTAAACAGCTAAGTCATTATTTTATTTTACTTTCTTTTCTTTTTCTTTTCTCTTTTCATTTGGACTTACTACAAGGAAGGAGTGTGGGAAAGTGTCACATGACAAATGTCACACATCATGGTCACATGTCAGGATGTTACAAGGGTCACATCACATGATGAAGTGTGGGAAAGTAGTGCACAGACCATGTAGTAGTTGTATAAGTAGTGTACAGAATCAAATAGGAACTCTATCAAGTTCTTCTTGTCAACTTGGACTTGGAGTATAATTAAGTCATCTTAGGCTAAGTTGCTACACTAGAACTCAATTCCACATCTAGAGCACTATCTGCCTTGGACCTTGCTCACCTTTACTCTCATAATCTTTTTGATCCTCAATCAGTAGTTATCATAATCACTAGTTACCTCCATACATAGCCAGGCCCTTGGCTTAAGGGGACTTGTCAATCAGTTAGGGATTGACAGTGGAAGTACAGTACTAAGCTTGGGTATTGGTACTGAGACCTGACCTTGCAATTGAGTGGTGTTTAGTAAATACTTGTACTGTTCTTAGTATAAATCTTGTGTTGGGGTTCTGTTATCGATAGGCAGTGAATGCTCTTAGTGATCACCCTAGGTAGATGTTCAAGAAGAACTTGATGGAGTTCTTCCTTGGATTGGACTACTACTTATACTATTTTACAGTAGCTGTACTACTACTAGTCCATGATCACATGTTCTTCCAGAATGTTCTATGGTCACTTGACCTTGTTACATGATTTGGTTTCCTAAGTTCCCATGCTATTTATACCTTGACCTTATTGTATGACTTGAGATTTTGGATTAAGTGTTTAAATGCATGGAAGACCATTTCCTTCTTGGGGCTCTCATAACAGGTCCATTGTGACTTGTATAAGAACTTAGACTGTGATATCTTAGAACTACTCCTAGTCCAAGTTGACAAGGAGAACTTAATAGAGTTCTCATTTGATTGTTCTATACTACTTATACACATTTTGTATTTACTTCTATTTATAAAGTCCTATGTATCTCCTTTGAGTTATTCTCTCTTGTACATCCCCTGGATTTCCTAATTAAATAAAAGGAAAAGAAAAGAAATATAGATAATGACAACTTGTACATACAGAGGAAGTATAGCTAGAGAGACCAACCATTCACTCCATACTATTGAGGCATCAACACAATGTCTCAGTCCCAATACAATTCTCTCATGAGTAGTCTGCTCAACCAAAAGCATGCTCTTGCTAAACTAAGGGTAGAGTTAGAAGGAAGAAGAGGGAGGATGTGTCAATATTGTAAGAAGCTCGGGCACCTGGCCTGTAACTGCAGGAATAAAAAGGAGGAGGTGAAAGGGAAACCAATTCCCAAAAATAAATTTGAAGGGATAGCAAGTAGAGTGATACAGCATGGAGTAGAAGAAGCAACAATAAGGAGATAGGAAACTGAGAAAGAGGAAGTTGTGAAGTGTTTCAGGTATTGGGAGGAAGGACACTATAAGTGAGAGTGTCCAAATATTGAAGTGGAAAGGAGTATCAGTGACTGACTCAAGAACCTTAAGTTAGGGGTTAACTCAAGGTAGCACTTCAGGGTTAGAAGAGAACTCAATGGAGTTCTTACTCAATTACAGTCTACTATATATACAAGTACACTATTTGTCCCCATTTTAAACTACAAGGTGTTCATCAGCTACCAGTTCAACTCCAGTCCATGTCCATTCTATTTATAGCTTCTTTGTCATAGTCAAGGCAACTCATAACAAGGGGGAGATGAGAGGAGACAGTGGCACATGTGGCAATACCACAAAAGATACAGTAGGAGGAAAAACTAGCATACTCCTTATGAAGAAAAGCCCAGAAGTATAGCAGCATGCAGAGCATGCCTCTAAGAAGTACAACAATAGAAGAGAAGGGGTAGAAGACCAGATGGGAAGTGGTCACATATATAGAGTGTAGTGGATGTGACTACAAGGGCACCAAAACAGAAGCCAACCAGGGACAAAGATTTATCTCAGGGAAGCAGCTAAGGAATGTGTGGTGTGAAAGCTGTTTAGAAGCATGGAAGTGGAGAAATAATGAAGAAAGAAGCAAAGTTGAGTGTACAAAATGTGGAAGGAAGGATACAGTTGTAGGAGAGAAAATATACCATAAAGAGTGGGAAAAGATTTTGTATCCTGAGTGTAGGACTAGAAAGAAGAAACCATGGTGGAACTGGGGAGTAGCAACATAGTCCATAGAAGCAAAGGTACAGTAAGTTGGTATGCAGACAGAAGCTCTGAAAAGTACAGCAAAAGAGGGGGATGAATAGAGAGAAGTGAGGAGAACCTTCAAAATATTAAAGAAGATGTGGTTGAACATTGGAATAGAAAGAATGGATACACATAAAGGTATAACAGTTAAAGTGCTCTTGGATAATGGCACCACAGGGATGTTTATGGATAGGAAAATGGTAGCAAGGCATGGTTTCAAGCTGCAAAAATTAGAGAGGCCAGTAATGGTTAGAAATGTAGATGGAATGAACAATAGTATAGAGGCAATTATACATCAAGTAGAAGTAAATATGTACTACAAGAACTATATAGAGAGGATAAGAATGGATATATGTGATTTAGAAAAGACAGAGGTAATATTAGTGTTGTGTGACTCAAGTCAAGTTGACTCAGCAGCTAAGTCTTTGAGAGTTACAAAGAAAACTCAATAGGGTTCTCTATTAATTGTACTAGCTACTTATACAAGTATACTATTTGCTCTCATTTACATTGATAGTATGATAGTATTCTACAATCAGCCAAGAGGTTGCCAGTTCAATTCCCTTGTCTGTCATTCTATAAATAGATATTCTTTGGTTATAGTCAAAACAACTCATAACAGTACTTCCCTTTTAAAGGTCCTCATTCCAAGGACTTCACAGTTTCTTATATAGATCCTACAGATTGCCTATTTTGTCTTCTTCATCCTACTCTTCTATTCTTGGTCCTACTATTTCCTGTTCTTGTTCTTCTTTCTCCTGGATTGTCTCCAATATTTTTTTTTCTTTTTGTTGCCCTCCTTTCCAACATCTCCAATTTCTTTCCAATTGTTCCCAATATTCCTGATCAAATCTCCTATTATCCCATCCATACAATGTTTTTGCTATATATCTTCCTGGTAATTCTCCTCTATAAAAGTCTTTATGATCTTCTTTCCTTGCTTGTCTTGACTCTTCTCTATATTTTTTTTCAAACTTCTCTACTAGATCCCTTGCATTCTCCAAATTCTCCCTTGGTTCCCAAGTATCTTCTTTTGCTGTATACCTATTCCATTGCACCAAATACCTATCTTTTCCTCTAAACTTCTTTTTATTTAGTATTTTTTTCACCTTGTATTCTTTTTCTCCTTTAATTACCACTGGAAGAGGTTGTTCTTTCCTCTGGCCCTCTACTTGATCTCTGTACATATATACTCTACTGATGTTTACTACTAGATGTATTTTTATTGTACTTGGTAGCTCCAGTTCAATCATGTTTGTTGATATAATCCTTTTTACCTTGTAAGGATCCACAAATCGCTCTGTCAATTTTTCTGAATGTCTTCTCTTCATTTGGAACTTAAGATCTTTTGTACTCAAGAGCACCTAGTCACCCACTCTGTACTCCTCTGGCTCACTTCTTTTCCTCATTTCTTCTTGACTCTTCCTCAGCACTGCCTCTACTTCCTTATGTACTTCTTTTATTCTCTTTGCAAACTCTTTTGTTCTCTCAAACTTCCTCTTCTTTCTCATCTCAAATCCCATGTATAGATCCTGTCCATTGTTTGCCTTAAATGGTAATACTCTTGTACTCATCTGCATCTTATTGTTGTATATAAATTCTACTGTTGCTAACCAATCTAGCCATTGCTCCTGATAGTGATCAATGAACATTCTCAAGTATTGTTCTAATTCCTGATTCATTCTTTCTGTCTGACCATTTGTTTGTGGGTGGTAAGCTGTTGACAATTTGGTGTTGATCCCCAACATTTGATTTAACTCCCTTATCATTCCTGCTACAAACTGTGCTCCCCTATCTATTATAATACTTTCTGGTAATCCATGTAATTTCCAGACATTATCTTGGAACAGTCTTGTCACTCCCTCCACTGAAGTCCTTTCTGTAGTAGGCACAAAGTATGCCATTTTTGTCATTCTATCACATACTACCAGGATTGCATCATATTCCTGTGCTAGTGGTAACTTTGTAATAAAGTCTGCTATTATGTGACTCCAGGGTTTTTCTGGTACTGCATTAGGCATTAATTTTTCTACAAGTGCCTCTATGCAATTCTTGTTTCTTTGTCCTTTGGCATATATCACAAGATTCTACATACTTCTTGACTTCCTTTGTTATTCCTGGTCACCAAAAGTTTTTAGTGACCAATTCTGTTATCTTCTACTGTCCTCATATCCTTCTACTAGTATATCATGGTGTAGCCAGATTACTTCTGCCCTCAACTTTTTATCTTATAACACATATACTTTTCTATCTCTCAATATTAGGCCATTCTCTTCTCTCCATTCTTCATTTCTTAATATCTTCACCCCTGCTTGCTTCATTTCTTCTACTGCTTTTATTACTTTATCATCTTTTGCTTCTGATTTCCTGATTTTCTCTAGTAAATCTACTCCTTCAATTACAACTTCTATTACCTGTATTGCTCTTACTTCTAACCACTTCTTTTTTACCAATACCCTGTCTTCATTATCTCTTTCCACTCTAATCTGCCAGTCTTGTCATGACTTGGCCAAATGGCTAAGTCAATATTTATATTTCTTTTCTTTTCTTTTTCTTTAATTAGAAAATCAATGGACACACAAGAAGGGAATGACTCAAAAAAAACATGTGGGACCTTATAAATAAAAGTAAATACAGAGTGTGTATAAGTAGTGTACAATAATCAAATGAGAACTCTATTGAGTTCTCCTTATCAACTCGGACTAGGAGAGGATCTAAGTCGTTACAGTCTAAGATCTTACAAGTCTAGTTATCTACTCAGGCTATTAGTTCATCCCATGCTGCTTTCTGGCACATGTTTTAGATGAAAGTCAAACTTCAACAGATATAGAGCCTATCATACTTGTTGTTATGAGATGGTTCCTAGAAAGGAAACTATTTTCTATGTATTTCTCAACTTAGTAGATAATATCTAGGATTACAATGCCAGAGGGATATAAATAGCATGGGAAGACTTATGTAAGATATGTACAGTTATTAGTCAGGGTCATGTGATTGCAGGAGATAGGTGCACAAACTAAGAGACATTTGTATAAGTAGCAGAATAATCCAGTGAAGAACTCTATCAAGTTCTTTCTGAACAACTACCTTGGTTGAGCTCTAAGTCCTCATGACTTTACACTAACACTTGTCTTCTATTTAACTTCTGACTGCTCATAAAATATTTGAGATTTTTATGATCACTCCAAATCTTAAATCTGTCCTGTACACCTTCTAGCAAGTGCCTCCATTGATATCTTCTATTCATCTCTGTCTGACTTTTCTACTGCTCTGATTCTCCTCCCTACTTTCTTCTTTCTTTTTATATCTTTTTTCACTGCTATCTTTCTTCTACATATTGGTGGACATCTAGTCATTTTGACTTCTCCTGTCTTCTAGTTTATCTCAGGGTTATACACTTACAACTATGGCATACCCAGTATGATGTCTGTCCTCTCCAAATTGCATATATCTATTCTCATCCTTTCTATATGGTTTTTATAATATACATTTACCTCCACTTGATGTGTAATAGTCCTTCCACTATTGTTTGTTCCATCTACATTCCTGACCATTACTGGTCTATCTAGTTTCTGTAGCTTAAACCCATATTTTGCTGCCATTTTCTTGTCCATAAACATCTCCATTGTACTACTATCCAAGAGTGCCTTTACTGTCACACCCTCATGAGTGTCTACTTTTTCTACTCCAATATTCAGCTACACTTCTCTCAACATTTTGAATGTTCTCCTGACATCTCTTTGCTTATTCTCTTCCTTTGCTGTGCTTTTTGGAACCTCTGCCTGTGTGCCACTCTGCTACACTTTTCCCTCTATAGGGTATGCTGCCACTCTCCAATCCCACCATGACTTCTTTTTCCCTGTCCTATACTCTGGACACAAGATCTCCCTTCTTTCTTGTTCTGACACTCTTTTTCTCATAGCATCTCTTCTTCTACATTCTACATACTGCACCCTTGTTATTTCTCCTCCTCTTGCTTCTCCATCTCTCCAGTTCTATACTTCCTGGCAAGGGTCACACTACATATTTTTTACTTATCTTTTGGGAAGAAAGCCCTACTCTTGATTTTCATGGGTCTGCACCCCTCTACCCTTGCATCCTTCACAATCCACATAGGTTGCTACCACCTCCTCTGTGATCCATCCTTTATCAAGTAGAAGAGCCCCTTCTGGGGGTATGCTCCACTTATTATAGTACTTCTATGCCTTTTCCCATGTAGGATGTACTGGTCTTCTCTCCTGCTACACCTTTTGTGGCCTGGCCATACATACTGCCTTTTCTTTTCCTTTCCTCTCTCTTTCTACTCCTATGTTTGGACATTCCCATTTTTGGTGCCCAACTTCCCAGCATCTGAAGCACTTTACTTCTTCCTCTACTTTTCCTGCCATCTTACCTTTACTTCACCTCTCAGTCTGCATTGCATTATCCTCACTGCCAATATCTCATATCTGTTTTGGGATTTTTCCTTTTTTTCCTTTTCTCCTTTCTTTGTTCTGCAATTACAGACTAGGTGTTGTGAGAACCTTGAGTAGGAAAAGATTTCCACAACATTCGAACATCCAACCTAAAAACCTCCAAGCACACAATAAAGTAGAAAGGCATAATAAGGGGATTAATAAGCTAAGTCACGT
>Ga0153941_1000777_pt1 | contig 13405 bp, 7 predicted proteins | sample TSNJ025MetaG_FD_104733 | JGI IMG/M metagenome (GOLD analysis project Ga0153941, IMG submission 104733) | Attine ant fungus gardens microbial communities from New Jersey, USA - TSNJ025 MetaG | ecosystem: Host-associated > Fungi > Mycelium > Unclassified | place: USA: New Jersey, Brendan T. Byrne...
AAAAGCTTTTTCCCATCCCCATATAGGTCATATTAATGGCTATATGGAGATGGGATTGAATATTATTTGCTTATCTACCGTGCTTTGGCGTATAGTGTATCTCATACTTCTGTGATAGCTAATAGGCAATTTCTGGCCGAATAACACTTACAGTAATCGTAACTCCTTATCCAGTATTTCATATAACTCTTTGGGTATCTGCCCACCGCTCTGTTCAAGAATCAATTCCAGAGATACCTGCATCTGACGCAGCATAGGAACCTTTCCAAAATCGGGTACATATTTTAACAGTATCTGCTTTGTCTCTTCTTCCTGTAAAAGTACATTTATGGCAGTCTTCAGGCTGTATTTACAAATATCCTGTTCTTCCGTTTCTGCCGCACACTGCTCTTGATAGGCCAATCCCTTCGGATTATCAATGGCATATACGGTACCCGTTCCGTCTTCCTTCAATTCCAGCCCTACTGCCAATAATGTATCTGGGCAAAGTTCTATACTGCGTTCATCCGGCTGATGCCCGCCGATATAAATTGAATATTTACCTGATAAGAGTTCCCTGCTTCCATCTGCTAAAACGGAACATAAATTCTCTGCAGCAACGTTTACCAGAACCCTCTTTTCCTCCCCCGGCAGCAGTGAAATCCGGTAAAAACTGCATAGGCTGATACTTGGCTTTTCAAATGCTTCACCCTCGTAACGTACATATATCTGCACAACTTCATCCGCCGGGGTGCCACCAGTGTTTTTTACGGATACAACTCCATGAAGCCCTTCCTTCTCCCAATTAAGCAGTAAATTGCTATATGTAAAGGTTGTATAGGAAAGGCCAAATCCGAAGGGACGCCAGGGTGCCTGCTTTACATAACGATACGTACGGTTTTTCATGGAGTAATTTGTAAAATCAGGCATCGATTGATTATTATAATAGAACGTAACCGGCAGTCTTCCAGATGGACTGACTTTTCCAAACAATATATCAGCTAATGCATTTCCACCCTGTTCACCGCTATACCAACATTGCAATATGGCAGCGCACATGTCCTCATATTTGCTCAAATCTAAAGCGCTTCCACCATTAATCACTAATACCACCGGTTTACCCAGACTTAAGACCTTCTCACACAGCTGCCGCTGGCATTGGGGAATCAGCAGATCCTTCTTGTCACCACTGGCATCAGGATTACCCTGGTCACCTTCTTCCCCTTCTAACGTTGCATCAAGCCCCAGACAGAGAATAATCAAATCACTGCGTTTTGCTATGCCGACCGCCTCACTATACTGGCGACCCGGTTTGCAAAGGAGGTCATCCGCTATTTTTTTGATATCACAACCTTTGGAATAATATACTCGGCATTCCGGTTCTGCTACTGCACGTATCCCAGCCAGATTGTTTACCCAGCTGCCGGAATCTCCATTATAATTCCCGTATAAAGCCGCTTCACTTGCAGCATTGGGACCAATCACCGCAATCTTTTCAAAATTTTGCTTTATCAATGGCAGGATGCCGTCATTTTTCAGCAATACGATGCTCTCCTGCGCCATTTTGCGTGCCAGATCCAGATGTTCCATGTTGCATACCACATCATAAGGGATGCTGTTAAATGGACAATCCTTGTCAAACATCCCCAAACGGAACCGGGTAGTGAATACACGTACCGCCGCCCTGCGAATCTCCTTTTCCGTAACAAGTCCTTGTTTATATGCTTCCGGAAGTGCATAATAAGTAGAGCCACAATCAATGTCACAACCAGCTTTCAGTGCCTTTGTCGCAGACTCAATCTCATTTTCTGTCACTTTGTGACCAGCATGGAAGTCCTGAAGCGCCCATGCATCGCTTACTACATGTCCGTCAAATCCCCATTTTTCGCGTAAAGTCTCCTGCAATAACATGTTATTTCCATTACATGGTTCCCCATTTACACAGTTATAGGCACCCATTACCGCTTCTACTCCCCCTTCGGTAACAGCGGCTTCGAATGCTGGTAGGTAGGTCTCATTTAAATCTTTTGGTGAAACCTCCGCATTAAAACTGTGCCGCACCGATTCAGGTCCGGAATGTACTGCAAAATGTTTCGCACAGGCAGCTGCCTTCAAGGTTTCTCCTTCTCCCTGAATACCTTTCACATATGCCACGCCTAACCGGGATGTAAGCCATGGGTCTTCCCCATATGTTTCATGTCCTCTTCCCCAATGAGGGTCACGGAATATATTGACATTTGGTGACCAGAACGTTAGTCCCTTATAGATGTCACGATCATGTTCTTCAATATTCAGGTTATATTTGGCTCTTCCTTCGGTTGAAACTGCATCCCCCACCTGCCTTAATAGTTTTTCATCAAAAGCAGCTGCCATGCCAATCGCCTGAGGGAATACGGTGGCAGTGCCTGCACGTGCGACCCCATGCAGCGCCTCATTCCACCAGTTATAGGCAGGTATACCCATACGTTTATTTTCGGGTGCTGTATGCACCAGCTGTTCCATAACTTCTTCAATTGTCATTTCTGCTACTAATTCCTGCGCACGTTTTTTTGCATTACCACTCATCTTGTACCTCCATTTTTAATCCTGCTGTTTGCAATAATCAAAAAATTCACCATTGGTGCAGAACCAGATATCGTTGCATACAGCAAGCTTTTTGAGAGCCTCTTCCATTAAACCCCAATTTTTATCTGTGTCAAATTCAAATGCATGCCCCCAGATATACAGTAATGCAGCTTTTTCCGGCTGCAACGTAATAAAGCGTTCCACACAATCCATAAACTCCACATCCTTGTGATAGCAGGTTGGATTCCATTCATACCAGTCGTTCGGGATAAGAAAATCAAAAGTCGATCTTGTTGTTCTGGCATACTGAATACCGACTTGCTGCAGGGCTCTTTTTGTATTCTCATTGAAATGTCCGAACGGATACGCATGCCCTGTAAATCTGCGTCCAAACAATCGCTCCAGACTTTCCTTATCTTTACGAAGATCGGCAAGCTGATGCTCAAACGGCAAACCACTTAAGTCCCGGTGGTTTCTGCCGTGGGTCGCAAGTTCATGACGGTTATTTGAAAAAATCTTCTTTGCTTTCTTTACGCTCAAAAACTGATAATCGCCGGAAAAACAATTAGCAATACCCGGCAGAAAAATCATACTGTTTAAGTTAAATGTCCCTTTGACGCCATATTGGTCAAATAGCTGCATCAGCCGCTCGTTCTGCATTACATTATCGTCATAGCTAAATGTTACTGCTTTTAATTTTCCATCTGGAAACTTCATACTTTTTCACACTTCCATTCCTGCCGCCTCTGGCGGCACAAACAGTCCTCACGAAAACCCGAAAGAATATAAATCCTGTTCATTCATAATATCAACCAAAACCTAACAGCTTCTTCTATCCATTCCTCACAAGCCAGTCCTTTTCCAAGTCCTACACCATGATCTACGCCTGGATATACCAAAAATTGATGTCTTATATTATTTACTTCAAGCTGCTCCGCTAACATATGGCTATTTTCCGGCAGAACTGTTCTGTCTGCATCCCCACACCAAATAAAGGTGTCTGGATAATCCGGTGTTACATTTTTTTCAATACTTGCGAACTCTATCATCTCTTTTGTTGGTTCTTCTCCCAGCAAATTCCGGCATGTACCTGCATGGGTTAATTCTCCCATGGTAATCACAGGATACGTCAGGACAAGAGCTTCCGGTTTTGGAAGGTGATATTTCTCATAGCCCATATTTTTTGTCCCAAAAGAAGCAGCCAGATGTCCGCCTGCAGAAGACCCCCACACAGAATAATGCTCCAGATCCAGATTCCATTCGTCTCCCCTCGCCATGATTTCGTGAATTGCCCTTGCCAAATCATCCTGTGGTGCCGGATAAAGCGCCTTTTTCTTGCAGCGATAATAAACAACAAATGCCGATAATCCCATTTCATTTAATTTCTTTGCATATGGCATTCCCTCTATAAAACCACACACCATACTGTACGCCCCACCCGGACAGATAACCGCGAAAGGATGCTTTTTTCCATCCTTGATAACATATTCTTTTAATATATACCTATTTGGCTGCCAGAAGTCCTTTGCGGCCTGTACACATTGTATAAAATTCATTGTAAATACCTCTTTTCCAGCCCAGACAGCTGCCATTGGATTCGATAATCTTTTTATACTCATAACTCCCCGGGAGAAATCCAAGTTTCGCCTGCGGCTTCCGCTTTTTCCTTGTGACGCTGGTGGATCGCGCTCTGCATCGCGGGGAGCTTACTCTCCAAATCCAAAAAGAACACAATGACTATAATCAGGGTGTACTGAACGATCTGAACGCCGTAACGGATGAAATAGAGCCAGTTGATAACACCCTCCGGTTATTCTGATCCCGGGTGCAAAGGGTGTACATATTGGCGCGCAGGCTGAACATTGTGACACCGATGCCGTTGTACAGGATACTGAACACATATACCCATACAAGCTTTGCCGGATCGGGCATTTCCGGAATAAAGAACATGAAGAAACCGCCCACCGCGCTGATTAGCGCACCGATCAGCAGTATTGGTCGGATTCTGCCCTGGGAGGAAACAGAATTTTCCACAATGTAGGCCACCATAAAGCCGCTTAACACAGCAACGATCCTGGTCACCCAGGACATCACCAAATATGTGCCAACGCCGAATATCTGATCAATGTAAAATACTTCCGTGTAGTATAGCTCTGCTAGTTGATTCACAACTGCCATGAGTGCCAGTGTACCAAAAGGCCCTGCCAGATATCCCAATAGCTTTTCTTTCCTGGTCATTGACGCAGTTTTGATTCGGCTGTTCATAAATGGCTGCTCAAATATGCCTCTGCTCATAAATTGCTTTTTCATTCCAATCCTCCCTTGCTATAATTCCCTGCATTTAACGCTACCGGTTCCATGTCCGGAAGACAAAGTGTTGCCGTCGTGTTTGCCGGAATATGAATCTCATACTGCCAAACTCCGTTTTGAGCCTTTTCCCAACGCACACTTACCATTCCATACACACTTTTATAAGAAAGTGATGCATACATAAACTGTCCTCCCGGATGCGGTGCAATTATGAAATGATTCTGCCCTGCGACTTGAATACCGCACATTCTCTGAAATACCCATTCCAGGCAGGCTCCTTTGGAATAATGATTCAGGGATGCAATTCCTCCCTGTGCACAGGTGCCTTCCCAGCTTTCCCAGATAGTGGTCGCACCTGCCTTCGGCATGAAAAGCCAGCCTGGCATCTCTTCATTTTCAAGAAGCTTATATGCAGCTTCTATGCTTATTTCCTCTAATACATATAAAATCAGTGGTGTAGATAAAAAGCCTGTTCCCACCCGCCAGTTATAGTTATCCAAAGCCTGGATGAGACGCTTTTTCGCAAACTCTGTCTGGTGCTCATTTAACAAATGTAAATACAAAGGCCGGACCAGCCGGGCCTGTCTGTCGGTATCAAGTGTGTATTCTTTCGTTTCTGCCAATGCCTGATAGCTTGCCTTTACCTTATTTTCATAGAATTCATATTCCTTAACATCCTCTGTTTTTCCAAGAGCTGTCCCCATCTCTGCCATAAGATGCATCATATATGCCGTATATGCCGTGGACACCTCCGGATGCGGCGCAATCATATCTATCCAATGCATTGAATGCACATCTTGTGGCTCTGCCCATTCATCATAGGACTGACCAGTGTTGACTGCATACTTTTTCCTTTCGCCGTTTAAGCCAATGTTTTTTGCCATAAATCCACGTTTCCCAATACGTTTTATCATAAAATAAGCATAGCGCTTCATCGCATCGTAATTGTCACTGATAAAGGCTTCATCCCCAAACAGTTTCCAATAACGATAAGGAATCAATATGCCTGCATCGGCCCAGCCAACAGAGCCATTCATAACACCCATATAGAAATCCACGCCACCAGCTGGTGCAATCTGCGGGAAAGCCCCGTCTTTTCTTTGCCAATCGCACAGGTCTCTGATATGCTTTCTGGCAAAAGGTATGTAATTCATCAGATATCCTGCTGTATTTGCAAACAATTGACTATCACCTGTCCATCCATGGCGTTCACGTGTCGGACAATCCGTAGGTACATCACAGGAATTGTTCTTTGTGCTCCAGAGTGTATTTTCTACTAGTTTATTTAATAGCTTATTGGAACTGTCAAAATGTAAAGTTGTTTCCAAATCTGAATACACTGCTATTGCCGTAAAATCATCTGGTTCCACATCAACATCTGTTTCCACCAACACATACTGAAATCCAAAGATTGCGAATTTGGTTTTGTAATCATTTTCGCCATCTTTACAGGTATAAATGACCTGTTGAAGAGGCGACGTTTTCTTTTTACCTGCGCATTGAATATTTTTTTGTGTAAACTCACCCTGCTTATCTAACATTTCGCCAAAACGAAGTTTTATGGTCTGACCTTGCTTTGCTTCAAAATGAAACTGAATGTATCCTGCAATATTTTGTCCAAAATCCAAAACCATTTTTCCTGATGGCGTTACAATTTTCTCAGCCTGAAACGTCTCATGTTCCTTCACCGACAAATTATTAGATGCTGTCGGCACTACATCACAGCTTACCACCTTTGCATTCTGGCAAAAACCCGGTACACGTGATGCTTCTACAACCTCGCCATCCTGATTATCAGCAAAACGGATCGGGCCATCATTTGACCACTGCCATCTGTCATCGCTGATTATAATATCTTTTTGGCCATTAACATATTCCACTTCCAGTTGGGTTATGAACTTCGTCTGTGTACCATACTGATTAACTAATCCCCACGCACCGCAGCTTCCGCGATACCATCCATCTGCCAACTGTACCTCAATAACATTTTCTCCCTGCACCAATTGTTCAGCCACATCATAAGTCTGATACTGTATACGTTTTGTGTAATCTGTATGTCCGGGAGCAAGGACAAAATCACCTGCCCGAATTCCATTGACCGCCGCCTCATACAAACCACATGCTGTAATGTAAAGTCTCGCTTTTTTTACTTCTTTTTCACATGTGAATGTTTTTTTAAAATAATCCACTGGATAGCGTTTTTTCTTATCTACCTTATAGTTTCCTGCAATCCATTTTGCTGTCCAGTCTGTTTTTTCAAGTAAGCCCATCTCAAAAAACGCTTCCTCACTCCATGGACCTTCACTATCACTTTCATCCCAAAGGCGAACCTTCCAGACTACCCTCTGTCTGGATTCTAAATCTCCCTCATAAGTAATGTGTGTCATCTGAGAAGATGCAGCCTTACCACTATTCCACAGGGGCACACCCTCCTCATTACACGCAACAATCTGATAAGCACTTTGCTTTATTCCATCCATGCAATTCCAAAACAGCCTTGGACGTTTGCTGTCAATACCAATTGGATTAATCAGATATTCTGTATGTAAATTTACTGCTTTCATATCTCACCTGCCTGACCTTCCTATATGCTATGATCTCTTCTTATTCCTTTGTAATATTATTTTCTTATTATAATTTAGCAAATAATTATAAGAATATATTGTACTTTTGTTTTGACTTTGGTATTATTGTTTTAACAGACGGGAGAAAAGATATGAATCTGGAAGATATGATATACTTATGCCGCACCATTGGGAACATGGCTGGCATACCAATCAGAATATATAAGGAAAAAGAACAGGTCTTTTACTACTCAAGAGTCGCTTTGCCATACGACCCTATTACACCTGAACTGGACAATATTCTGTCTATCAGGCAGCATGTTGGTTACTATATTACAGAAGATTTCTATTACTATGGCTTTGTGACTTCTGAAGATTACACGCTTATTTTAGGTCCTGCCAGACATATGAGCATGTCTGATCAGGAATTAAAGAAAATGGCATTTGATCTTTATGTTGATACCAATGATATCGATACTTTTGTACTTGGGATGAAAGCAATTATCAAAATGCCTCTGGACTCCATCCTACAGATTATGTGTACTATAAACTTTGAGTTAAATCACGAAAAACTAGTTCCTGCTGATATTACCGTATTTGATAAGGATCAACTGGTCTTGTATCAGGAAATATCAGATGAAGAATTACTTTTTGAAAATTATATCCCTTCTTCTGAACCAGAACAGGAAGATATTATCGCTACCTATCAAATTGAACAGGACATTGTTAACATGGTTCGCTGCGGCGATATGGATGCTCTCCATAACTGGATGAAAAATGCTCCTGTGGCAAAGCCTGCTTATACATCTCCTGATTCCCTTCGTCAGCAGAAAAATGTTATCATTATAACAGCTACCCTTGTGTCTCGTGCTGCCATTCGAGGTGGTATGGCAGTGGATGATGCCATACGTCTTTCTGATTTTTATCTGCAAAAATCCGAAAAATTAAATAATATGGAGCAGTTAAACAATCTGCTTTATCATATGGTGGAAAATTTTACCCGGGAAGTCGAGCTTTTAAGATATTATAGTGATCAATCAGAGTTAGCCATTGGTGTCAAGCAGTATGTACGCCATCATATGTCCGAAACAATAAAAACGGAGGATATTGCCGAAAGTCTTTTTATCAGCAGAAGCCGTTTATCTGTAAAATTCCATGAGGAAACCGGTCAGACTTTAAATGCCTATATACAAATGATGAAAATTGCGGAAGCCAAGCACCTTCTATCTTACTCAGACAAAAATCTACTGACCATAAGTGTTTATCTTGGCTTCTCATCCCAGAGTTACTTTTGTCGGGTATTCAAGAAAGAAACCGGTATCTCCCCTATGGAATATAGGAAAAAATACCGGTAAAATTATTCGGTTAAGTTCTTTATATTTATTGTCTGTTTCTAATATATATCCGCGAGAAAAGCTTTCCTTTTGAGCTGCTTTTATCCAGGACCTTTCCTATTATTAATTAACGAAATCACTTTTTGTAAGAAGTCGAAAATGCTTATTATCAAAGGGCTATAAAGTTAAATTAAACAATTCAGATTTGATTCCAAGCCATTTTGAATAATATGTCTCTGTATCATATGTATAGTTCATATTTTCCACCTATTGTATATTATTGCAGGGCAAACCATTTCTTTGTATTGCACATCTTTTGTTCATAACCATATCCTTAGTTCTGTACTATCTTGAAAAGGGAATGTTAATGCCACAGCATCAAACATTCCCTTTTCATGGTTGATTTTTCCGTTGCCTGCCAACCTCCGATACCTACGTTCGAAAAACATATCAGATTTTAGGTGTCAACCCACCGCTGATGCACAGCTTTTGTAACTACATTCTACACCATGGTGTTAAAAAATGCAATTCTACTTTTAGCATATGCAGATACGCTGAACATTATGCGTTATTGCGTTACTGTACTGTTTTTTATGGAGTAGTAAAAATAATACCGCCATCCAATCCCACACGATTTTTTACAGCTATCTGTTTTATCAATTTAGAAGAATACATCGCTTTTGTCATCTTCAGGATTTTACTGTATATACATATCTCCCGCTTCCTACTTCAAGGGAAATGATGCCCTCCTCATACTTTGATGCCGATATTTCCCTGGAAAGATGTTCTGCTTCCTCCTCATTTACTTTCAGTCTAATCACTGCTTTCGTATTAGCAGGAATCGTAAATTTATAAACAGTCTTACTATTTTCAATTTTCCAGACAGATGTTATCGTTCCATAGGGAGATTCATACTCCGCTTTCGCATAAGTCAACGTACCTCCTGGTACAGGTTGAATCAAGAATTTTTTGTATCCTGGTTCAAGCAGCCGGATTCCTGCAATATAGGAAAACATATAATCGCAAACCGCACCATAGGAATAGTGGTTGCAGGAAGCAAACGGCTCCATACCTGGTGTATAGCATGACCAGCTCTCACACATGGTCGTTGCCCCATTCTTCACCTGGAACAACCATGAGGGATATTTATCCTGTTCCAGGACCTTGTATGCGGATTCCTTATAGCCATATTCAGTCAGCATCGGGAGCAGATATTTTGTTGACAGGAATCCAGTATTTAAATGGAATCCTGCTTTTTCCACATATTCATTCAGTTTAGCCGCCACTTTTCCAATCTTATCTTCCTCCGCTATACCCAAAGCCAGTGTACGTGCCTGAGGTGCCTGACGGTCTTCCAGAATACATCCGTCCTCTTTTATGAAGCAGGCATTATAAATCCTTTTCATCCGCTTAAAGATAGCATCATAATAAGCGGCATCTTCCTCCTTACCGAGAACTGCTGCCATCTGCGCTACAATATGCGCAGAATTCGCAGAAAATGCAGTGGTAAGCGGCGGCTCACCAATCGTCATCTGACGGGCTATCATTTCGGTAAAATATGCTGCCTGATCTCCTGAAGCATTCGCTTTACTGTCAGGCTCCAGCCATTCCCCCCAGTGAAAGCAACTGTCCCATATATAATTGCCATCACAATCCCCATCACTGTCTGCTCGGTACCATGGAGCATCCTTATAATGCGGATTAGGATTTTTACAATTTACTATTATATAATCCACCCATTTTTTTGCAGATTCATACTGATTTTCAATAATCCTGGGATCTCCATAAACCTGGTAAATGGTCCATGGTAATATGACTGCCACATCTCCCCATCCGCTGGAGCCATCCAGCAGTTCTCCCTGACCATATTGTTCCTCCAGTTTTTTTGTCAGCGTCTCATCGTCCTTTTCGCCATGGCAGATCGCCTGTCTACGGATTTCTTCCATGATATAGGGCTTGCCGCCCGGTGTGATGTTCAGGATTTTACCTGTGGGTGCCTGATCGGCTGCCACATCCTGCATCCATTTTTCATAAAATGTGTAGGTATCCATGAAGTCAGAAGCAGTCTTGCAGTATACCTGCGCATCACCAGTCCATCCGGCACGTTCCCTGGTCGGACAGTCTGTCGGGATTTCAAGGAAGTTGCCCTTCTGGCTCCACCGGCTGTTTTGCACCAGCCTGTTCAGATTTTCATCGGAACAGGTAAAAGTGCCGGCTGCCTCCATGGCAGAATATACGGCATGAGCCGTAAAGTCAGCCGGATCCGGTTCTCCCGGATAACCTTCCAATAACACATAACGAAAACCATAGACACCAAAGAGCGGGCAGAAACTTTCCACTCCTTTTCCTTTTGCAATGTAAACCTCTTCCTGAAACGGTTCTTCCCTGCCGCTCTGAAGCGCATACCATCCCTGATAATGCGCAATGGTAAAATTCCCTTCTTTATTAAGTACCTCACTGTGTACCATACGGATTCTGATTCCTGCCGGTACGTCCACGCGAAAGGAAACATATCCTGTAATATTCTGTCCAAAATCCAGTACAGTACTGCCATCAGGTGTATGAAGAACAATCGGCTGAAAAGTTTCAACAGCCCGGACCGGCACGCTGGAGGTAGCTATCAGGTTATCAAATGCATACTTCATTTCCAGTGCCGGTTTCCATGTACTGTCATCATAACCCGGACAGTCCCATCCTGTCGGCTCTGATACAGCATTATAAATTTCACCTGCTTTTGTGTCGGATCGCAGCAGCGGTCCCGGCAGATAGCGGAAGCTGCTGTCTGATGTAATCATTTCACTTGTTCCATCTTCATATTCCAAACTAATCTGCCCCAGGAAACCCAGTTTATAACCAAACGCATTATGGGTGTTTTCCGCAGAGTTAGAACCCCGCCACCAACCGTCCCCCAGCATAACAGCCAGTACATTTTCCCCTTCCACAAGGATCTGTGTTATATCATACACCTGGTACTGCAAGCGCTTCGTATATACCGTACGACCAGGCAGGAATAAATCTCCGGTTCCCACAATGCCATTGATACGGAACTGATATAAGCCATGTGCCGTGGCATAGATTCTTGCCTTTTTCAGCCCCTTTTTTACTTGAAAGCTTTTGCGTATGATAGGTTCCCGCATATACGCATCATAATCCACTTCTTCTTCCATCTCTATCCAGTAAGCTTTCCAGTCAGGAAGTTTCAGCAGACCCATCTCAAAATACCGGGGCTCGGAGTATTCGCTTTCCTCATTCCCTGTCCAGACCTTTACCCGCCAGTATACGCGCTGAGCCGTGGTAAGTACTGGTCCCTGGTAATGTACGGCAATACTCTGGTCCGATTCCACTTTTCCCGTGTCCCAGAGAATGACTATAAAATCTTCCTCCGATGCTGTCTGCAGCTGGTAAGCCATCTGCAGAACATCGTTCTGATCACTGTCCATTTTCCATGAAAAACGTGGTATTGCGGTGTCAATTCCTAATGGATTGTGTAAATGGTTTATTTTTGCATCAAAAATTTTTATCACTTCATTTCCTCCCATTATTTACTTTGCATCGCTCTCATTTCCGGCAATCTCTTATCCAGATCATAGAAATGCAGGATTATCAGCATGATTCCAAAGATTGCTGCCGGAATCAAGGAGTACAGCAGTAAAATCGCTGTCAATGCAGAGCTGCCCTGTACGGCTGCCATTCCGTCATAACCAGCCATTCCCATCAGAATACCCAGACCACCAGATGCAAAGGCTCCACCCAGCTTGCTGCAGAAATTATTCAAGGATACCATAACGCCTTCTACAAGTTTTCCGGTTTTCAGAAAACTGTACTCCATACAATCAATCAGATAGATGTTTACCATGGCAGCAAGTGGAAGGACCGCCACACCTGCCAATAAGTTTGCAATAATCAGCAGAACGAGGTTACTGCCTGCAACAAAACGGATCAAACTACCGATTACACCAAGCACCAGACCTATCTTTGTCAGTTTCATGGAACCCATTTTTCTCATTGCCGTCGGGAAGAATAATAAAACAACAGGACCCGCGATACCTGCCATGCTGACAAGAGACAACAGGGATAAATCTCCCACAGTCCATGTGAAATAGTATGTAGCACTGGATTGGGCCAGTGTATTAATAACCGTATTCAATAATGTTGCGGCTGCCAGCATCAAGATATATTTATTAGAAAATAATATTTTCAAACTATCTTTAGCCTTAACTGACTTGGAGACTGCTTCCTCTTCTACGTTCTCTACTTCTTTCACCAGGAAAAAACGGATCAGACCAATAAAAATGCACGGTACACCCATTACAAGGGAAATCTTTATCCACCCTCCCTGTGTTCCTCCCATTTTTGCAATCACTGTCGGCAAAATAATATAACCAAAGGTGGAAATCATCGCTACCGCAAAACCTACAATAGACAGTACGCTGTTTCTCTTGTTCCCATCCAATACAGCACGTTTCAAGTATACGGCATCGCTTCCATACAGAAAAGTCACGCAAACGGAATTAATTAACGTGTACATGATAAACAGCCAGACAGCCTTTCCCGTTATCCCCACATCCGGGACCATATATATCAAAAATGTACATAGCCATAACGGAATATTAAACAATTCATAAGGACGGGCTTTACCCCATTTCGTATTGG
>Ga0153941_1000779_pt1 | contig 13382 bp, 8 predicted proteins | sample TSNJ025MetaG_FD_104733 | JGI IMG/M metagenome (GOLD analysis project Ga0153941, IMG submission 104733) | Attine ant fungus gardens microbial communities from New Jersey, USA - TSNJ025 MetaG | ecosystem: Host-associated > Fungi > Mycelium > Unclassified | place: USA: New Jersey, Brendan T. Byrne...
CGGAGACTGAATCCCAAAGGGGAGGATGTAATTAAAAAGGGAATTAATGAGAATCTGGGAGGCGATCTGTGGATCGACGGGTTTTCTGATTATGCGGGACCGTCCCAGTTTACGGATGTAGTATATCGGGAAGGAAGCATCTATACCTGTCTGGACAGACGGCGGGGCCGTATCTTCACCTATGACCATGAAGGAAATATCCTTTACATCTTTGGCGGTCTTGGCTCGCAGCAGGGTAACTTTACCATGCCGGCGGCCATTGAGATGGTCGGGGACCGGTTGGTGGTGTTGGATGCCGCCAGGGCGGAGCTTCTGGTATTTGCACCTACGGAATATGGCACCCTTATCAATGAAGCCGTGGGACTGCGGTTCGACGGGGACGAAAGAGAAGCGGTGGCTCTGTGGGAACGGGTTCTTCAGTTGGATGAAAACAATGAGCTGGCTAACAGCGGTATCGGCAAGGCATATCTTACCGCAGGCGACTATGAAACGGCCATGAAGTACTTGAAGCTGGGCATGAACCAGGAATATTATTCCATTGCATGGCGCCGATACCGGAATGAAATACTGACAGAAAATGCAAGTGTCTTTTTAACCATTATTGTAGTACTGATTATAGCATGGAACCTATTTAAGCGTGTACGCCGCAGGAAAAAAGGAATGCCAGCATTCCAGGGTAGAAAGAAGGAAGGGGGACTGATGAATGGGTAAGAATTTTTCCGGAGAAAAGTGGCGGCATCTGCGTTACACCCTGATTCATCCCATGGATGGATATTATTGGATCCGGCACAGGGAGCAGGGCAGTGTTCCCATTGCCATACTTATGACAGCGGTGTTTTCAGCCTGTTTTACGGCTAACCGGCTGCTGGCTGGTTTTGTGGTGAATGATCTGGATCCCAGGGAGGTTGATAGCTTAAGGGAACTGGGAGGCTTGATGCTGTTTTACCTGCTGCTGTGCGTGGGCAACTGGTCCATTACCTGCCTTATGAATGGGGAAGGCAGACTGAAGGACATTGCCATCGCCATAGGATATGCCACCGTACCTATGAGTATGGGCCTTCTGACCGGCACGGCTGTCAGTTGGTTTGTGGCGGACACGGAGAGAGTATTCTACTGGCTGATTCTGGCCATCGGTATCGGTTACGGAGTTATTATGATGCTGATCGGCATTATGCAGGTGCATAATTATACCCTGGGTACTACGCTGGGGACATTGCTTCTCACGTTTATTGCGGTACTGATTATTATTTTTTTGGCATTGCTTCTGGGTAACCTGCTGAGTCTGGTAACTACTTTCTTCAAGAGCATATACACAGAAATCATCTTTCGGACTTAGGAGGGGGCGGCATGAAAGCAAAAACAAAGCAGTGTCGGAAAATAAGCTTTAAGTCCATGAGTCTGACGAAAAAATGCGTACTTGTCCTCTTGGGAATTGCCGCCATAATCGGGGTAATCTATCTTACCTTTTATTTGATATATTATATGGCTTATGACGGTTATAAGCAGTATCTTACGGACTATGATGTGGAGGAAGGACGTGAATTTTCTCCCATAGCGGAAAGCAGCCCGGATGTGGAGGGCATGGTACTGGCAGCGGAAAATGACATCCTGAAGTTCTATACCAGACCGGAAACCGGGGAAGCAGCGCTGTACGACAAAAGGAACGGCCTGACAGTATACTCCAATCCGGTGAATGCGGATACGGACAGCGTTGCGAATGCCAGCAACATCAATTATTTAAAGTCACAGTTTTTAATAAACTATTATAACCAGAATATAAAAACCGGTGTATATGATTCTTACAGCATGTGTGTGGAAAAAGGACAGCTGACCTGTGAAGGTCTGGATAACGGCATCCGTTACATATATGATGTGGGAAACTACGAAAGTAACAGGACGGGTATTATTCCTGTTTACATAACGGAAGATAAACTGGATGAAATCTGCAGCAAGTTAAGCGAAAAGGATGCCACCAGCATGCGGCGTTATTACATCACCAGTGAAACGGCACCCGGAATGCTGGAAATGAACGGCGTGACGAAACAGAATGTTAAGATCGTACAGAAAGTTAAGGATTGGCTGGATGAGATCGGCTGGACGCAGGAGGATTACCTGGAACAGCAGGAGCTGGCCGGAGTGGAGTCGGCAATACCGATTTCCTTTACGGTTGCTCTGGAATACCGTCTGGAGGGAGACTCTCTTGTGGTATCCGTACCCGTATCCCTGATAGAGGAACGGGGCGGCGGCAGTATCCACCGGTTCCAACTGCTGCGGTATATGGGAGCGTGCGGCAGCAATGAGGATGGATATATGGTAGTGCCCAATGGTTCCGGTTCCCTGATTCATTTTAACAACGGTAAGACGGCAGCAGCCAATTATTCCCAGTATGTATATGATGTGGATTTGATGATTGCCAATTATACCAAGATCGAGAACTCCGTAGGTGCCAAGCTTCCTTTGTTCGGTATCTGCAGGGAGAAAAGTACTGTTCTGACCACAATTGAGGGTGCCCGGTCTCTGGCATATATTACGGCAGGTGTGTCGGGAGTGTACAACGAGTACAATTATGCCTATGCCTCTTTTGTCCTGCGGAATGCGGATAACCTGTATATGTTCGGAGATTCTGCCGCGGATATCTATGTACTGGAACCGGATTTATATGATGTGAACATGACGGTTCGGTATACGCTGTTAGCAGATGAATATGCGGGGTATTCCGGAATGGCCAATTACTACAGGGAAAAGCTGATGCGGGAAGGTATATTAACGAAAAGCACGGGCAGCGGAGATATTCCCTTTTACTATGACATTATCAGCGGCGTGGAAGAAACGGATCATTTACTCGGTGTACAGTATTTAAGAACCTTCCCTATGACTACCTTTGAACAGGCCGGAAGAATATCCGATGAGCTGGCCGGTCAGGGAATTACCAATCAGGTTATGAACCTGCAGGGTTGGTTTAATGACGGATATTACCACGACACGGCCGATACCATTAAGATACCCTGGAAGCTTGGGGGAAAATCAGGGCTGGAAGAACTGAATAAAACAGTGGAGGAAAACGGAGGGCGCCTCTATGCGGATGTGGCGTTCCAGCATGTAACCTTTGCGGATGCAGGTTTTAATCATAGCGCGGAGAGTTCCCGGTACTACGGAGCCGGTTATGCGGCCAGCTTTGGACAGGTGAATCCGGCCAGCCTGCGAATGACCTCCGGTCTGGGTTATCCCGAAACCTTATACGATCTGCTGTCACCTAAATTCCTGCCCAGATACGTGGACAAATTTACGGAAAAAATTGTGAAGTATGATATTGGCGGTATTTCCTTAAGAGATTTGGGTGACAAACTCCATTCCGATAAAAAGAGGACGAATGTCATTCACCGGGAGCAGGCGCTGCAGATCGTGCTGGGACAGCTTGACAAAATCGGGGAAACAGGCAAAGCCCTGATGATGAATGCAGGAAACGATTACAGTTTTGCCTATGCTTCGGATATTATCAACGCGCCCGCATCCCACAACGATTTCCTGATTGTGGATGAGGATATTCCTCTGTACCAAATGATCCTCCACGGAAGCATTGATTACGCAGGTGAGCTGTTGAATTACCATGATGACATGGATATGACGGCAGCTTTACTGAAGATGGTTGAATATGGAACTTCTCCTCACTATGTATTTACCTGGGAGGAATCCAGTAAAATGAAGAATACCGGACTGAGCCGCTATTATGCCACTACCTGGGAGGTATGGAAGCAGGAGGCAATGGAAGTATACAGTTTCGTGAACGAAGCGCTGCGCCATGTTTCCGGAGAAGCTATAGTAGGGCATGAGATACTGAAAAACGGAATCCGGAAGATATCCTACGGCAATGGTGTGGTAATCTATGTGAACTACTCGGACACAGAGCAGACAGCAGACGGTATCACAATATCGGGATTAAGTTATGAAGTGGAGGGAATGTAAGATGAAAAGAGAGACAGAGCATTCTCCGGAAGTAAAACATTCCACAATGAAAAAACATTCCCCCAGGAAAAAAGCGACGCTCCTGCAGAAAAGGGACCGGATGGGGTATTTATTTATCCTTCCCTGGCTGATTGGGTTTCTGGCATTTTATGTAAGAAGTATATTTATGACCGGACAGTTTTCCTTTTCCGCATTGACCATGGATACGGGAGGTTATACGCTGGCGAACGTGGGATGGGACAATTTCATCTATGCTTTCCGGGTACACGGCAGCTTTAAGCAGGTTCTGACTTCTTCCGTGCTGAATATGATGCTGGATGTGCCCCTGATTATCTTCTTCAGTTTATTTATGGCCATAATGCTGAATGGGAAGTTCCGGGGGAGGACGATATTCCGTGCTATTTTCTTCCTTCCGATTATCCTGAATTCCGGGGCCATACTGGATGCACTTGCGCTTAGCGCTTCCATGATGGCAGGTGGGATTTCTTCGGCGGCATCGGAGGTTTCTTCCTCGGCGTCCAGTGCAGCCGTGGATATATTTTACTATGTGCAGCTATTCCAGAACCTGGGCATACCGATGGAATTGATTGCGTATGTGGTAGGAGTGGTAAACCGGATTAACGAGATTATTTCTGCATCAAGCGTACAGATTATTATCTTCATCGCGGCCCTGCAGGCTATACCCGATTCCATGTATGAGGTGGCCAAAATGGAAGGTGCTACCGGTTATGAAACCTTTTGGAAGATCACTTTCCCCATGGTAATGCCTCATATTATCACCAATGTGGTCTATACCATAGTGGACAGCTTTACGGTCAGCGAAGTGGTGGATCTGGCATATGCTACGGCATTTACGGAGTTTAATTATGGGCTGAGCAGCGTATTTAGTCTGATAAGCACCCTGATAACTTGTTTTATCCTGGTAGTGGTGTGCGGCTTCCTACAGAAGCGTACTTTCTATTACAACTGATCACTCCCTTTGATTTGAAGCCCGCCGAAGCGGGCAGATAGGAGTCGAAATTGAAATATCTGGCGAAAGCAAAAAAAGTGTTCCGGGATACGGATCAAATGAAAATTATGCTGACGGATGTGAAGAAAATGCTGCTTACCATCATGCGCTTTGGGATTCTGGCGGGCGTCGGCTATGTAATCCTCTCTCCGGTCATCGGCATCGTGGTGAATTCCATTTCTTCCAACAAAGATGCCTATGATCCCATGGTATATGTGCTGCCTCATAGTCCTACCCTGGATAAATACAAGGTGGTGCTTGAGAGGCTGAACTACTTTCCCACCATGGCAAAGGATTTGCTCTATACGCTGTCCCTGATGGTCGTCCAACTGTTTGTCTGTTCTATGGTTGGTTATGGCTTCGCACGGTTTAACTTCCGATTCAAGAAGCTGTTATTTGCCTGTGTGGTAATCATGATCGTAATCCCTTCCCATACGATTATGCTGCCCCTCTATATGACCTTCAAGAGCTTTGACCCCTTTGGGCTGGTGACATTAATTTACGGGAAACCGTTGAATCTCATGTCCAGCACAGTACCCATGTATCTGATGTCTTTCCTGGGATGCGGTCTGCGGTCAGGACTGTATATTTACATCTTCAATCAGTTTTTCCGCGGTCTGCCCAAGGAGATTGAAGAGGCTGCCCTGGTGGACGGGGCGGGGGTCTGGTATACCTATTTCAGAATTATGCTGGTAAACGCCATGCCTGCTGTAGTAACTGTAGCAGTGTTCTCCATGGTGTGGCAGTATAATGATACTTTTTTTGCGAAGTTGTTTCTGATCAGCGAAGATGTGGTAATCAGCAAGAAGATAGCATCCTTGCAGGCGGTGATTGCCAACCAGGAGCAGATTCTGGATCCCACGATTCAGGAGTTGTATCTGGATGCGGGAATCGTTCTGGTGATTCTGCCAATTATCATTATCTATATTTTGCTTCAGAGATACTTTATAGAGGGTGTGGAGAGAAGTGGTATTGTAGGCTAAAAGCCTGGGATTCTCTGCACTTAAAACGAAACCGGTCAACTGTCAAAAATCATAAAAAGGAGGATGAAAGAGTTGATGAAAAGAAAAATACTTGCTTGTCTGTGTGCAGGCGCAATGATTCTTTCCATGGCAGCATGTGGAAACAGCGATGATCTGGAACCGGCATCCGTGGAACTTTCACAGGCGGAAAGTACCGCTGCGGAAGAATCGAAGCCGGAGGATGTAGTCCAGCCGGAAACGGTGGAAGTCAGTGTGGATTTTGAGGACGGTAATTATGATTTCGCGAAGGTGTATCTGGTACCTGGCAATGCGGATGCTTCCCAACTGTCCCTCGTGGACTATAACGGCAGCAAGGCATTACAGATAAAAAGCACCCAGGGAAAAGTACCGTATGTGGGCATTGATGTTTCCGGTTTGCTGGGAGATAATGTCAGCAGGTTGGCCGCCATTGAGATGACCATGGGTATTGCCTATGAGGATGGTTCCTTCAATTCCGCTTCAGGTGAGGTCATTACCTGGTGGGGAGAGGAACTGGAAGAGAAGAAGTATGACTGGTCCGTATACCGGGAGGATCAGAATCCGAAAGTGGCTGTGGTAGAGCTGGATAGTAAAAAGCTGTTTACGGCGGGCAATGACAATATTATGATTATTAATTTAAAGACAGACAACGGTCTGGCAGATCATGGCAGTGCCACCCTGTATATTGACGATATTCGTTTCCTGGATGTTTCGGGTAATCTGATTACGGCGGACACCACCGTGGCGTTCAACGCGCCTGCCGGCTTTGAGAATACGGATGTTGATATGACAAATCTGGCTTATCTGAAGGACGCTGTAAGCCTGGAAGGATTTGCGATGAGCGCAGACGCGTGGAGCCAGGCAGGTATTGATATTACCGAAGATATTCAGAACCTGTTGGTTCCGGGAGCCATCGTGGAAATCGAATACGCCTCCGAAAGCGGTGATATCTGGATGGTAATCACCGGTGCAGAGAATGGATGGATCAGAGTAAATGACGGGGATAGTTCCGTGAAAAATCTGACACGCAATGTGGCGCAGATTTTCTATGAGGATATTATGGCTCTCTGCGGCGGTTCCGATTCTTCCGCACTGACCGGACAGATCCAGTGCGAATCCGATACCCCCTGGGAAGTGTTCAGTGTGAAGATTGGTCAGGACAGCGGACTTACGGAATTGAAGAATACGACAAAGCTGGAAGGTTTTGAAGTGAGCGGAGACGCATGGAGTCAGGCAGGTGTGGACATTACCGAAGATATCCGGAACCTGTTGGTACCCGGTGCTATCGTGGAAGTGGAATATACCTCTGAAAGCGGCGATATGTGGCTGGTAGTGACCGGTGCTGAAAACGGCTGGATCAGAATCAGTGACAGCGGCAGATCAACCCAAAATGGCAAGATTGCCCAGTTTACATATGAAGAGATTATGGAAGCCTGCGGCGGCGCAGATGCGACCACGCTGACCAGTCAGATACAGTGTGAATCCGATACAGCATGGGAAGTATACCGTGTGGGTATCGGCACAGCAACGAAATAAGAAGGAGGTAAACACGAAAATGAAACAATTTAAAAAATTCATTACACTTGGATTAAGTCTGATTATGGTCGGAGCGATGGCAGGCTGTGGAAGCGACACTCCCACGGCGGCGGTAGATACCGGAAGTCTCACCGAGTCCGGCAGCGTGTCAGAGGCGGCTTCCGAATCCACGCCTCCGGTAAGCAGCGGGGAAAAACGAATCATTACCATTGGTTCCTGGTGGACCCAGTACTACGACAGCTCCCATACCTCTGTAGAGGATGATCCTACCTACTCCGGTACGGAAAAGGCGCATCTGATGTTTGAAGCAGTACAGAAAATTGAAGATAAATACAATGTTGAGGTTTATTGGGAGAACTTAACCTTTGCAGGAACCAAAGAATCCCTGACCAACTCGGTTCTTGCAGGTTCTCCCGACTGTGACGTCTATCTGGTTGAACTTTCCTTCGGCATTCCGGCCGCATTAAACGGTCTGGTAACCGATTTAAAGACTGTATTGCCGGCAGACAATGACTTGTTCACAGACCAGATATATCTAAATTACCTGGATTTGGGCGACGGCAAGGCTTGTATACTCAAGAGAGTGGAAGCCGCATCCACGGTGGAAGCAACCTATCCTCTGGGTTTCAACCTGCAGATGCTTCAGGACAACAATCTGGAGGATCCCAGAGATCTGTATGCAAGAGGCGAATGGACATGGGATAAATTCATTGAATACTGCCAGGTGCTGACACAGGATACAGACGGCGACGGACAGATCGACCAGTACGGCTACTGCGGATTTGTCAGTGAGACCTTTGAGCAGTTGATGATGAGCAACGGTGCCAATGTGGCTGCCAGCAAGACAGAGCAGCTTTCCGATTCCAAGACCGGCGAGGCTCTGCAGATGATTTCTGATATGTACAACGTGTACAATGTATGCTATCCGTATGACCTGACATCCAGTGACGCCAGTAGTTCCATGAGAGTCGTATACCGGGAAGGCACTATCGGATTCTTCCCCATAGCTGCGTGGATTGCCAGCGATAAGGCTGACTATGACTATACGGGAGAGAAAGGCTTTACGCTGGAATTTGACACTGTTTATGTACAGTGGCCCACAGGTCCTTCCGGCAATGCGGCAACCAATGCCGGCAAAGTATCCAGCGGCGAATACTATGTTATTCCCGCAGGAGTGGAAGACCCGGAGCTGGTATATAACGTACTGTACGATCTGTGGAACTGGTATGACGGTGACACCGACCTTAGAGACGATGAGGAAAGCCTGTATTGGTGGTATGCTGTAACGGCAGCTGCCGAAGAGCTTCAGAACTACAACTTCAGCGTAATGTTCGACGTAGGAAGCAGAGAGACCTTCGAACTTTGGAACAATCTCGGAGTAGAGTACGACTTCACAGGACTGATTGACGGATCCGTAACACCGGCTCAGTTCCAGGAGACTTATAAACAACAAATTCAGGATGCATTGGACGCATACTTTAAATAAGAGATAAAGTATCCTGCCACAGACGGGCAGGTCATGAAGATGCTTTACCACGATAGAACGGAGGAAATAATGAGTGAACTGAAAATGATTGCGCCTGCATTATCCAATGTGCCATGGCAGGAGAGACGGTCGGGAATTATGGATGCGCCTGTCTGGAGATACGACGAGAATCCCATTATCGGCAGAAATCCTGTGGAAGGAGTGGCGCGGATATTCAACAGCGCGGTAATGCCGTATGAAGGTGCATTTATCGGTGTGTTCCGGGGAGAACAGACCAATGGAATCCCATACATATACCTGGGGCGCAGCAAGGATGCCATTCACTGGGAGTTTGACAGGGAAAAAATTCCTTTTGTGGATGAGGAAGGGAACTCGGCCATGCCGGTATATGCTTATGATCCCAGGTTGGTAAAGGTAGAAGATACCTATTATATGATCTGGTGTCAGGACTTTTACGGGGCGGCCATCGGTATGGCGAAAACGAAAGATTTTAAGACCTTCGTAAGGATAGAAAGTCCGTTCCTGCCCTTTAACCGGAACGCGGTATTATTCCCCAGGAAGATAAACGGCAATTTTATGATGCTGAGTCGTCCGTCCGATTCCGGTCATACTCCTTTTGGGGACATTTTTATAAGTGAGAGCCCGGATATGGTATACTGGGGAAAGCACAGACATGTTATGGGAAAAGCTTCAAGCTGGTGGGAATCCCTGAAAATCGGCGGGGGTGCCGCGCCCATTGAAACCAATGAAGGCTGGCTTCTGTTCTATCATGGAGTGAGTGGAACCTGCAATGGTTATGTATACAGTATCGGAGGGGCTATCCTGGATTTGGAAAATCCCTCCAAGGTACTGTATCGATGCAGGAATTTCTTATTAACCCCGGAAGAGTGGTTCGAGGAAAGAGGTTTTGTTCCCAACGTATGTTTCCCCTGTGCGACGCTGCATGACCCGGAAAGCGGCAAAATTGCCATTTATTACGGGGCGGCGGACAGCTATGTGGGTCTTGCCTTTTGTGAGTTTGCAGAAATCATGGATTATATCAAAACCCATAGTCATGTAAGTCAGGCAGACACGGAGCTTGGGAAACGGTAGATAAAGTTGAAAAAGTGCATTCAACCTATTGAATTGATGCCCGCTGAAGCGGACAAGGGGTATAAAGTTGAAAAAGTGCATTTCAACCTATTGAATTGATGCCCGCTGAAGCGGACAAGGGGTATAAAGTTGAAAAAGTGCATTTCAACCTATTGAATTGATGTCCGCTGAAGCGGACAAGGGGTATAAAGTTGAAAAAGTGCATTTCAACCTATTGAATTAATGTCCGCTGAAGCGGACAAGGGGTATAAATATGATAGCATTCGGTAAGAGAATCTTTATATTTTACTTTATAATCATTTTTTTAACCGGCTGTACGGGATGTTTGTCTGCAGAAGATAGTGAAGGAAAAGAAGATATGGAAGCAATAACGGCATGGGACGTTGTAAATGAAATGAAAATTGGCTGGAATCTGGGTAACACTCTGGATTGTACAAATGTATCCCTTCTAAAGGCATTAAGTGCCCAGCGATGGGAAACCGCATGGGGGAATCCGGTTACCACGAAGGAACTGCTTGAAACGGTAATTGATGCAGGCTTCAATGTAATCCGGATACCGGTTTCCTGGAACGATCATATTTATCTGAATGATAATTACCGGATAGAAGAAAGCTGGATGGACCGTGTGCAGGAAGTGGTGGATTACGCCTATGATCATGGCGCTTATGTAATATTGAATACCCATCATGAGTCATGGTATTATCCATACTATGAGAATGAGGAAAGAGCGGCTGCCATGCTGGAAGCTGTTTGGGATCAAATTGCGAAACGCTTTGCGGATTATGATGAGCATCTGATTTTTGAAGGAATGAACGAACCCCGCAAGGTGGGAACGGATCAGGAGTGGAACGGAGGAGACGAAGAGGGCTGGGCGGTAGTGAACAGCTTAAACAGAGTGTTCGTAGATACCATACGGAATTCCGGCGGCAATAATCCTGACCGCATCTTAATGGTGACCGGTTATGGGGCAAACTGTTGGAATGCCCTTTCCCATCTTGAAGTGCCGGAAAGCGATTCCAGAATCATTGTATCGGTGCATGCTTATGAGCCATACGATTTTGCCCTGAATGTACAGGGAAGGGGATTGTGGAATCAGGATACGGAAAAAATCGATGCCCTTATGAACAGCATTGATAAATTGTTTATATCCAAAGGAATTCCCGTAATTATAGGCGAATTCGGAGTCATGGTCAAGCCTGCGGAGGGCAACGAAGAGGAGCGGGCCATGTGGGCGGAATATTATGTGTCCGCAGCGAAGGAAATCGGTGTTGTCTGCATCTGGTGGGACAACGGCTTCTTTGAAGGTGACGGAGAGTTGTTCGGATTGATCGACAGGGAGACCTGTAAGTGGAAATATTCCCTGATCATGGAAGGGCTGATGAAGGGCTGCGGCGGTACCTTTGTATCAGATGCAGGGTATGATGTAGCGGAGCTGGAAGCGGGCATGATTGTGCGCGGCAACTGGAGCCGACTGAAAGAAGCCATGAAGAAAGCGGAAAAGGGGGAAGAGATTACAGTCGGCTTTCTGGGAGGATCCATTACCCAAGGTTCCCTGGCATCGGCTCCTGAAAACAGCTATGCATATCTGGTATGGGAGTGGTGGAATGAAAAATTTCCTGACAGCACGGTTCATTACCAAAATGCCGGTATCGGTGGCACCACTTCCCAGTTCGGCGCGGCCAGAGTGGATTCGGACCTGCTTGCATACCGGCCGGATGTTATTATTACAGAATTTAGTGTGAATGACGAAAACACCCTGTTTTTCAAGGAAACCTATGAAGGACTGGTTCGGAAGATGCTGAAAGCACAATCCGTTCCTGCGGTCATTCTGCTTCATAACGTGGTGTACGATTCCGGCTACAGTGCCCAGGAGCAGCACAGTCTGGTGGGATGGCACTATGATCTGCCCTGTGTGAGCATGAAGGCCTCTGTATACCCGTTGGCAGCGGACGAAAGACTTCCCATAGGTGATATTACCCCGGACGGTATTCATCCCAATGATACCGGCCATGGATTAATTGCCGGGCAGCTTATCTGTTTATTGGAGAAGGTCTATGCCGAAAGGGAAGTGCCGGAAGAGGAGCTTGATTACAGTGAAAGCGGATTGCCGACACCCTTAACGAAAAATGCCTATGAGAATTCCATTCGATATCAGAATGACAACATTTCTCCTGTTCTGAACGGATTTACTGCGGATACGGAAAAGCAGGAATCCATTACCGACCTGTTCAAAAACGGATGGACTGCCAACAGGGAAGGGGCTTCTATCCGGTTTGAGGTGGAAGGAAGCGAAATAGCCGTCCAGTACAGGAAATCAGTGACTCATCCCGCCTGCATTGCCAAGGCGGTAGTTGACGGACAGGAAGACAGGGCAATTATACTGGACGGAAATTTTGATGAAACCTGGGGGGATTGCCTGTATCTGCAGAACGTATTGTCCGGAGGGGAAAATAAAATACATACCATTGAAATAACCATAACGGATGCCTCAGAAGGTGCGGTGCCATTTTACCTGGTATCTGTTATTGGAACCCAACAGTAAATAGTATCCGCTGAAGCGGAGTAGAGGTGTTAATATGTTTCCACAGGACTTTGTATGGGGCGTTGCCTCCAGCGCATATCAGGTAGAGGGAAGAGAGGCAGGAGACGGGGCGGGGAAAACCATTTGGGATACCTTCTGTGAGGAAGGCCGCATTCTGGACGGTTACTGTGCCGATATATCATGTGCCCACATTAAACATTATAAAGAAGATTATGCTCTTATGAAAAGTCTGGGCATCAAAGCTTATCGCTTTTCCGTAAGCTGGGCCAGGATTATGCCGGAGGGCAAGGGCCGCCTGAATGAAAAGGCGATTTGGCTTTACCGGGATATGATTCAGGAGATGAAGAAGCAGGGAATCACACCGTATCTGACCATGTATCATTGGGAGCTGCCCCAGGCGCTTCAGGATGAGGGAGGCTGGCGCAGTGAGGAAATTGTCACCTGGTTCGGAGAATATGCCAGAGTAATTGCGGAGAATTTTTCCGATCTCTGTGAATACTTTATTACATTGAATGAGCCACAATGCTTCGTCGGATTGGGGCATTTGAGCGGAGTGCACGCACCGGGACTGAAGCTGCCCTATAAGGAAACCTTTCTCATCGCCCATAATGCCCTGAAAGCCCATGGGCAAGCCGTGAAGAATCTTCGTAAATATGCGGTCAGGAAAATACACATAGGCTATGCCCCAACCTGCGGAGTGGCCTATCCCGCCAGCAATAAGCCGGAAGATATCGAAGCGGCACGAACCTGGTA
>Ga0153941_1000782_pt1 | contig 13332 bp, 11 predicted proteins | sample TSNJ025MetaG_FD_104733 | JGI IMG/M metagenome (GOLD analysis project Ga0153941, IMG submission 104733) | Attine ant fungus gardens microbial communities from New Jersey, USA - TSNJ025 MetaG | ecosystem: Host-associated > Fungi > Mycelium > Unclassified | place: USA: New Jersey, Brendan T. Byrne...
TATGTCTGAGGATAAACCTCAGACTTAACAACATCTTTTGCTACTGTCTAAACTTTGCTTTTTTGAGCCTTTTGATTATTAAATCATCAACTCACAAATCAGTAAGTGGCCATTTGTGATAGCTATTTTTCTTGAAATACAAATAACCTAACTATCTTAGAGAAGTCCTTTGTTTTATTCAAGGACAAATTATAATCTATGGGTAATAGATCAGTATTATATGCAAACATTGAGGACCTTGTATCTTCATGGGATCTTGGGGTCTATTTATAGCCAAAAAAGTACATTGAAGAGAGCTTTACAATAAACATTGAAGCAAACAATTATGTCTGGCAGTTTCTGAGATATTGGTAATCTAGTGTTTGGTATCTTGATGATTACTGACTGATCTCCTGATAACTTGGTGAATACTAATTACTTTGAGATATTTTTGGTATTATTGGAAAGGTCTTCTTAAGAGCTTTTGGTAGCCATTTAGATAGTCAAAATTGAATGAGTATTCCTAGAGTTATAGTCTGAATAAAGTTTGTGACAGATCAGTTGTAAACTAGAGTTAAATAGTACATAGACCATGCTGTAAATATATAAGTAAATAGTGCAATCTAATGGAAACTCTGTCAAGTTTACTTTGTTTATCCCAAATAAAAACTACTCAGTCCTTAGGGTAAGCACAACCCTATTGGTTGCATTACATATAGTAGCTTCCAAAACTGACCAAATATCTAGTACTTTTGGATGAATTATTTAATACTACTAAAAATTCATATTATAAAACTCTGAAACTGATATATATGATACTAAAATATATTCTCTAAGATTGTACCATTGGTCATGTGATTTGAATCAAAATTGGTTGAGTAATAAAATAAACAAAATAATAAGACATTTTGTTGGTTTTAAAAGTCTACTCTAATTTACTATTTAATAATTAGTATGATCTTTCTTGGTCTTAAGTATAGCTTCAATTCTTTTTGGCATGCTTTCTATAAAACTTTGGCAGGTCCACTAGAATATTTTCCTACTCCTTTGCTAACCTTTTTTATAATTCAAACACTCCTTTAGATAGATTCTTATAGTTATTTATCTATCTTTTAAGATAGTTCCAGAGAAGTTCAATAGAGTTTAAGTCAGGGTATTTGTAAGGGAACTACACCAAAGTCCACTCCTAATATACTAATAATAGTGTACCAGAGCAACCTGTAAGGGCAACTGGAGCAGAGCAACTCCAGAAGAAACCTCAGTTTATAAATATACTCTAGAGTATATTACAACTTCTCTCCAGGAGAAATCTCAGGGAATAGAATAAGGCTCTTGGTTGCTCTGGTACACTACCACTAGTGTGTCAGGAGTAGACCTTGGTATAATTCCCTTACTGTAAGGACAACAACTAGCAATTGACCAGATATTATACTAGAGAGCTAAATAAGGGTCCCAGAAACTGGAGTGATATTCAAGTAAAAATAAATCTATCTATACAAGCTTCTATATATACTATAAAAGACAGTCTGTGTGCAGTCATGTAAGCTACAGTCCAATAATAGCAATTTATATATGAACCAAATATTTAGCTAAGGCAAGTTCTAGAGTGATAGTTGTCCCTTTACACTTATATTAATGACTACCTAGGTCAGTTATGTCTACCCAGCTAAGAATATGGTTATTAGAGTCCTCATTTCCTATATCATCTAATAAGGGAGATCTACTGATATCTAGTTTAAGGTGAAGTTCATTAGTTTTTGTTTTTATATCTCATGTTTTATGTAAGAAGACCCTACCAACACCACTCTTAGAATATTAGACTTAAATCCTAGAGTGACCCTACACTTAACTAAATATTACTATGTAATATACAGTTCCACTAGCTTGACTTGGCAACTTCTGACTCTACTAGACAGGACTGTAGGATCAGAGATGGACAGGATATAATAGTATATATTATAGAGTACATCCCTAGAAGTCTTATCCTAAACTCTAAGGATTTTCCTAGAGATAAGTTATAATATAACATAAGAGTACAATATTAGCTAAGGATTCTCCTAGAGTCCACTCTACTCCAGTTGCCCTTATAGCAGTTTAGAATCTCTTCAACAGAGCCTTGAAAGAACACAATAGATAGCCTCTCAACTAGATATCCTCTCTTGCCCTCAGCCAACCTTCTATAAACTCTGCTCTATACAAATATCATATATAGATACCTCCCAGGGCATAAACAATACCCTAGCATATCTGCAGTACCATTTACATAAAGTCACCAAGTGACAAAATAACTTAGAAACAAATATAAACAATGTCCTCTCTGCCTTAACTACTCAGTTGTAGTAGCTCATATAGCTAGTCTCCAATCCTTAGTCTCTGGTCCCAACAACAGCCACTCTCCCTCTATCTGTAGTGCCAACTCCTTCTCTGGCTGTTCCAAAATCCCAAGCCTATCCAAAACTCTTGTTCTCTCTAGACTTCCATGGAGAGTGGAGTTCTGGCTATGTATTCCTCAACTCCTGTATCTTGTATATACACCTGGCCCCAGAGCAATTCAGCTATAGGGAAGAAAAGGCACTCTGGGCACTGATGTTTTTCAAAGGAGGTTGGGCCATGAAGTAGTCCAAAAATCTCTTCTAACAAGAAGTGGACACCGGAATTCACAGAGGCTGATGTAATCAACATCTTGGAGGAAGTATTCTACTACTAAGGAAGCTAGATAGTAGATAACTACCTAGACAGTTTTCAAGCTCTAGTCTCCAATGCTGGCTATATAGACCCCTAGACTCTGGTGGTGAAATTTTGACAAAGACTCTAAGTATCATAGTTGTACTATGGACCAGTAGTCACATACTGTATGGTTTACTACTATACCAAAAGGGCAACATTAGCAAGGCTACTTGCTAATGAGTGTCCAGCTATTTATGTAGTTCTTTGAACAGATATTTTGTTATACCTCTATATCACTATTTAGTAGTTACTTTTTTGTGACACTAAGCAAATATTCAGAGTCAGATTGCCACTATGCTATATAGAAGACTAGCAAATACTGACTTTGAGGCATAGTATTATACAGCCCAGAGAATTGATTAAGCTAGACTGGTTAACAAAGCCTTCTAGTCCTCCTAACATTTGATACCTGTATATTCCTCAAGGCTTCCTGCTCTGCACCTAGCCCCCCTGTCTATAATTTATACTCCTCTGGCTCTCTCTATACCAACTTTTCCAAAGCCTCTACCTCTACTATCTCTTCTATCCTTCAGAGTCTCCATAGATGTCAATGCAGTACAAAAGACCAGGCTTCTTTCTCCACACAACTGCTATTGTTGTAGAGAAATGGACTATCTTGTGAAGGACTGTCTGTATCGACTTGACATACAACAGTTGATAGTGGAGCAAAAGAAAAAGCTAATCAAAGATCTAATAGCTTTAAAGGACATGATTATGACAGAAGGAATAGAGCCCCTCTCTAAAGAGGATTTTGCATAGAGTAACCAGTAAAAGATATGCTCCAGCCACTCTCTGTAAATAGGTTTACTATACTTAATATAGAAGAAATTAATACAGATAACAGTGAACCAACAAATACATCTCTTTCTTTCTCCACTCCTATAGCCAACACAACTCTCTGGAAACCAAAATAGGAGAAACAATTGCCCAAACAATTCTCTACCAATATCATAAACATATAAGAAATGTCCTTGGTCCTACCTGTGGAAATCAGTACAACTGACACTAGTGAACTCTACTCCATTAAGACACTCCTAGACTGTAGAGCCACTGGTAACTTCATAGATCATAACTTCGTCTACTCCAAGGAGATTAATACTCAGACTATCTCTCAGTCCATACTAGTCTTCAATGTCAATGACTCTTCTAACAAGATAGACTAGATATCAGAAGTGGTAGACATAGTCCTCTGCTATAAGACCCACTCAAAGTGGATGCTTCTAGCCATCTCTAGCCTGGGGAAGCAGAACCTGATTTTCAGCTACACCTGGCTAAAGAACTATAATCTGGAAGTTGACTGGGAGAAAAACAAAGTCCTTATGACTAGATATCTGCCCTACTATGAGGGATGTCAAATATTATGGAAGGAACAATTATGGAAGGAACAAGCCTTGAAGAAAAGACAAAAAGTCTAAACCCTACTGCATTGTTGGACTGGACCCATTTCTCTCTTAGATAGTGATAAAGAGGAGTCTAAAATCCTATGTAGAACTGACAAGCAGGACTGGAAGCTCAGGGACTAGTTGTTTATAACCAGACTGCTCTCTGAGCTCTTTGAGGAGACTATATGGACTTTCACAACCACTTTCTAAAGGTTAGTAGAAGGAGCATATTAGAGTGCAAAAATGCTAGCCACTATGACCCTACTACCCCTATATGCCAGAGGGTTCAAGCCTGTATTTACCAAAGATAATTTCAACATCCTCTTAGAGCATCATCATTGGGATCATACCATAAAACTCCTACCAGGTTCTAAACTGAAGTTGACTAAAGTATATCCTTTCTTTCTGGTTGAGCAGAAGAAGTTGGACACCTTCCTAGAGAAAAACCTATATACCAGACAAATCTGCCTATTCAAATTGCCTATGGCCATACTAGTCTTCTTTATTAAAAAAAAGAATGGCTTCCTCTGGTTAGTACAGGACTACTGGGCCCTCAACTCTATGATAGTAAAGAATAAGTATACCTTATCCCTTATCTCTAAGCTCATGTCTCAACTCTATAGAGCTAAGTACTTTATCAAGTTAGACATTCTATGGAACTTTAACAACATATGTATCAAGCCCAGAGATGAGTAAAAGGCTATCTTTTGCACTAACTATGGTCTGTTTGAACCTCTGGTAATATTCTTTGGGATGACTAATAGTCCAGCTACCTTCTAGATAATGATAAACAATATATTCTGAGATTTTATTATGGAAGATATTATAGTGGTATACTTGGACAATATCCCAATCTTCACTAGGACTGTCAAACAATATACTAAGGCTATCTGATAAGTATTAGAGATTCTTATGGAGTACAAACTGTGTTTTTGTCTGGAGAAGTGCAAGTTCCAGAAGGAGCACATCAAATACCTGGATCTGGTCATATTGGAAAACAAGATCTCTATGGATCCTGTTAAGGTTGCTGAAGTCTGAGAGTGGCCTACCCTAGAGTTGTAGACTAATATCTAGACCTTCCTAGGGTTTGTCAACTTCTACAGGTGTTTCATACAAGACTTCTTAACTATCACTTGACCTCTTTTTGACCTCACACACTCCAACAAGATATGGGAATGGAAGGACAAGCAAGCCACCTTCAAAGTCCTTAAAACAGCTATGACTACTGCTCTGGTGCTAGTCTTGCCACAAGACTTGGAGCTCTTCCAGATCAAGGTAAACAGCTTGGACTTTGCCACGGGTGCTATCTTGTTCTAGCAATTTACAACAGATGGAAAGTAGAGACCAATAGCATTCTATAGTAAATCCCTATCTCTAGTAGAGAGAAACTATGAGATCTACAACAAGGAAATACTGGCTATTATCTATACACTAGAAGAGTAGAGGCATTTCCTCAAAGGAGCACCCAACCCTGTGGAGATCTAGACTAACCACAAAAATCTAGAGTACTTTATAATGGTGAGAAAACTAAATCAAAGGTAGGTATACTAGTCTCTTTATCTAGCCTGCTTTGACTTTACACTTTGTTACTGCCCTCAACAGTCTATAGATAAGCTAGGCATACTCCCTTGAAGGGTCAGCCATAGCAATAGAGCTTCAGACAACAAAAACATTGTCTTGCTATATCCAGAACTCCTAGTGGTCTAAGCTTTTAAGAGATTGGAGCTGACCAGGGTCAAACACAGTATCCTGGCCAAAGATTGTAAAGGCAATTGTTCTAGAGATCAGAAAGAGCTAGTGGCCAAGACTACCCTAGAACTACAGAAGTTCTCTAGCAGAATGGTACACTCCTTGGGCAAAGTTGCTCCAAGAACCAACTCTTGATCCTACCTGAACCTTATCATAGTATGATTGTTATAACTTGGCAAAATAGCTAAGTTATTATTTATATTTCTTTTCTTTTCTTTTTCTTTTTCTTTTCTCTTATTATACAAGGAAGAAGTATGGGAAAGTATCATATAACAATATTACACATTATGGTCATATGTTGGGATGTCACAGGGTCACATTATATGATGATGTCATATAATGAGTGTGGGAAAGTAGTACACAGACCATATAGTAGTTGTATAAGTAGTATATAGAATCTAATAGAAACTCTATCAAGTTTCTCTTGTCAACTCAGACTTGGAGTGTGATTAAGTCATCTTAGGCTAAGTTGCTACAATGATTTCATATATGTGCTGGTAGAAGCATACAAGCAGATAAGGGTATACACAATCTTTTGATCATCTGATACAATGCTAGATACTAAGCAATACAGAGTAATTTGACTTAACCAATCATACAAGTATATCTTGTTCTCAGAGCCTACAAATGTTGGTGGCTCTGGTACCTTGGTCTTGGAGATGGTATTTCCTATAGGAAGCCTTGTCAGCTTTTCCCAAAAATAGGCAACTTTTATCTCCAAAGTTGTAATTCTATTATATGTAGTGGTTAAGGTACCATTATAATAATTGATTACTCTATTGAGTACCTGATTAATATAATTTTTGAGAAGGAAAGAGGTCCCTTGATGTGCATTTTGTAGTATTTGTATTTTAGTCTCATTCTAAGATATGTGATCAAGGCTGATTGTCATATACTGGAAATTCAGTATTATTTATTATTTATATTCATTTTCATTTTATTTTCTTTATAATTTCTGATCCTAAAACTTCTAATTCATTTACTCCTATAGGATCATAATGTAGACTGAAACATTTGTACCACAACTGTTATAGTTCTATGTGACACCCTTATAGCAGTTACTCATCACTCACTTACCTCAGTTAGATTGTTTGGGTATACTTTTCCAGTATTTGCATAAGTTTGCCTTTTCCCTTAGTTTATAAACTAGCAAGTTTTATTTAGTACCTTAGTTTTGTTCACAGCATAGTAGTATTAATCTAAACTCAGAATTCTCTCTTGCTATATCTAGAATGTCACTTGGGTAGGAAGCTCACCAATAGAGATTCTTTCTCCATCAACTCAATTAATTCCTCTGGTACTCTAGGTATTACTTAACAGTTGAACAAAGCTAAGAAAAGAATCTCTTACATACCATTCTAGCTAACTCTCTATATTGCAAGTACTTACCCCTGACCTTCATCTTGAATATTGCATTTGATATAATGGACTATACTCTGGTCCTCTTAGAGAATCTACTACCACCTCTATTAAATGTCTCTTTACTACCTTTTATGAAAGAAATCAATACATCACCTCCTAAGGATCTGTGGAAAAAGGGGTTGAGGAACTCCAAGAGGAAGAGCCCAGTAAAATACTAGAACTATTGACTGGCCAACCCAAACCCTTAGCACCATTAGCATACAGCCCTCAAGCAGAGATAACTAACCTAGAACTACAAATAACCCTGTTGACAATTGCTCATCACACTAGTAGTTGTCTCTAGAAGAAACACTAAGTAATTAAGGAACCAGACCCCTTCAGTAGAGATAGTCTAGATGAACTTAGAGCATTCATTTTCCAGTGCCAGATTTACTTCAGAGTATATGAGAGAGAGTTCACTGATAATACCAAAAAAGTCTTCTTTGCTATATTCTACCTCCAAGGCATAGTACTAGATTACTCTGAACCTTTTATTAATAAGCTGGACCCTTACCATAACCTTAACTTCCTTGATGATTGATCTGCTTTTATTTAAAAATTGTCAAACATTTTTGGCTTTTATTTACCTGAAGATAATAATGAGAATACTATTATTTCTATTCCATTTCCCTATGATAGCAAGACCATTAACTACTTCATTCAGTTTGCCAAATACCAAAACTGCATCTATTGGGATAACTGAGCTCTGCAAAAGATAGTAAAGGACACTATCTCCAACTACATCAGAGACAAGTTATACTATAGTTAGAAAAACATATCTTTGTTTAATGGGTTTAAGAGAGCAGTTTTGAGTACTGGAAGAGATTACAAGATAAAAAAATAAGATACAAATGTCATAAGTTGCCTTGACTATGACAATGAGCTATAAATAGAATGTATATAGACTGGAGTTGAACCAGTAGCCAATGAACAGTTTGTAGTTTAAACAAGAACAAACACTGTACTTGTATATATAGTAAACTGCAATTAAGTGAGGACTCCATTGAGTTCTCTTCTAACCCTAAACCATTACCTTGAGTTAACCCCTAACTTAAGGTTCTTGAGTCAGTTGCTGACAACAAACCAGCCACGTTTTCTCCCTCTATCTACTGAAGCAATCATAACAGAAGAACACAAAGTCTTCTGGATCTGAGAACAGAGGAAACCCAAGTAAGAGAGTTCCTAGACCAGTACTAGCTGCAGGAATGTCCTAGAACACCAACCTCTCTACATCTTTTGTTAGTAGCATTCTGGGTACAGACAGTAGACTCACTCAGGTAGAGCAACAACAATATATAGACCTAGACCTATATATGCATTATAGCTAGTCAGGTTATCTTGCAAAAGCTTGCCCAAAGTAGTCCTTGGAACCCCCTATCACTCCTAGTGGTTGCACTATATAAGTTGGTATGTTCCCAGACTTATCCAAACTATCAAAAAAATATATTGGTGGTTTCCTCATTACTAGGGGAGCTGACTGTCTGAGTACCACCAGAAGTAACCTCCTATACCTGGGAGCCATAGTACTAGTATACCCAAAGTCTCTCACTCTCTTGCTATGTTTAGATTTAGTGATGGGGAGCTTCAAGGGCCTAATAGATTCTAGTTCAATAGACTATTTCATAAACTTATATTTTGCTATTGCTCACAATTTGTCCCTTCACAAAATTGACTCCCTCTCTCTTACCTTAATAGATGGTACTACCAGTCAGTATGTATCTCAGATCATAATGTTTCTAATGCAACTTACTTGCAGCTATTTCTTTGCATATGAGTTTTATGTAACAAAGCTTAAAGGCTTGTACCTTACTATATTGGAATATAACTGGCTATCTCAGTACAATTCTCTTATTGACTGGATAAAAGAGACCCTGAAGCCATATGCAGCCAAGATTGAATCAGCACCTGACCCCAAAAAAGTGATTATAGCCCCTTACTATGACAAAACCCAAGACCAGAAGCCCAAACAACCATTAATTATCTTTATCAATACTGTTGTCTACTAGTGGATCTGCAAAGCACCCGGAGCTCTATTCTTCTAGCTTACCTTCTATAAGCCCAGAACCCAAGAACAAGTAGTATATCTGGATCATGAAGTGCTAGACTTGTTGGACCTACTAGATGAATACTGTTAATTTGCAGATATTTTTGACAAGCAATGTTCAAAGACCTTACCTGAGTATCAAGCCTATATACTCTCTATCCAAACTGAAGAGGGGACAATACTATTACTAGGACCTATTTACTCACTATTAATACTTGAACTAAAGACCTTTTACAAATTTATAGAGGAAAATGTGAAGACAGGTATTATATGTCCTTTACAGTCTCCTGGAAGTGCTTCAGTCTTATTTGTGAAGAAAAAAAATGGTGCCCTGAAACTTTGTATGAACTACAGAGGGCTAAACTGTATTACATATAAGAATAGGTACCCAGTTCCACTTGTAACAGATCTCTTCTATCATAACATGGCCAAATAGCTAAGTCATTATTTATATTTCTTTTCTTTTTGTTTTATTTAATTAGAAAATCAATAGATATGCAAAAAGGAATGACTCAAAAGAGATGTATGGAACTTTATAAATAGAAGTAAATATAGAATGTGTATAAGTAATATATAGTAATCAAATAAAAACTTTATTGAGTTCTTCTTGTCAACTCAGACTAGGAGTAGTTCTCAGATATTACAGTCTAAGTTCTTATATTCTTAATGCTCCAAAGAAGGCTAGGGTGTATTCCAAGATAGACTTGAGGAATGTCTATCATTTAGTATGCATCGCCAAAGGCAATGAATAGAAGACCATATTCTAGTATACTATAGATCTTTTAAATAGCTAGTTATACCATTTGGGTTATCTAATACACTAGCAGCCTTTCAACAATTTATGAACAAGATTTTTGCCAGCCTACTAGATGTATTTGTAGTTGTTTACCTTGATAACATATTGATTTACTCTAATAACCTAGATGATCACAAGGATTATATAAAGGAGATTTTAAGATGACTACAAACTCATAAGTTATATGTATCATCTACCAAGTATATCTTCTACTAGAATAGCATAGAATTCCTAGGATTTATACTTAGTCCCAAAGAGTTAAGAGTGGATGAACAGAAGGTAAAGATAATCCAGGACTGACCAGTACCCTGTCACTTGAGAGATGTCCAAGCCTTTCTAGGCTTCTCTAACTTTTACCAACAATTCATTCACAACTACTTTAACCTAGTACTTCCCCTAACTTGACTGACCCAGAAGAAGCCCTAGCTATGGTCTGAGAGTTATTAAGAGGCCTTTGAGACCTTGAAGGAAGTCTTCACATCTATACCAGTTCTGGCATACTAGAACCTAGATTCCAGAATCATAGTTGAAACAGACATATTGAACTAAGCCCTGGCTGCCATTATTTCTATCTACTTTAAGAGTAATATTCATCCTATTGCCTACTACTCCAGGACCTTTAGCAAGATAGGAATGAACTACGACATCTACAATAAAAAACTGTTAGCAATATTTGAAGTATTTAGAAAGTAGTGACATTACCTCAAAGTGACTCCTACTCTAGTAGAAGTGTTCATGGATCATCAGAACTTGATCTACTTCTATGAATCAAAGATACTCTCACAATGGCAAGCCCATTGGTCCGAATTTCTGTTATAATTCAATTTTATAATTTAATTCAGACTTAGGAGATTAGGTGCAAAACCAGATATACTAACATATTGTTGAATTGTGTACCATAAAGAAGAGGCTATAGATAGTGAGTTATAATGATTTTTGTTTACAGCAAACCAGTTAACTTACCAACTATCTCCAGTGACCAATTACCCAAGCAAACTATACACAGCAACCCTTTTGGACATGGAATCCCTGAATACAGACATTAGAACAGCAATACAGAATGATACAGCCTACCAGAAATTTCTTAAACCAAAAGAATCAACTATGAACCCAAGATAAACCATAGATACTAATGGCTATCTGTAATTAGAGGGGAGAATATTTGTACTAGATGTGAAGGACCTACATCTAAGGATCTTGAGGGCCAAACACGATTATATACTTGCAGGTCATCCAGGACAGACTAAGACTCTCCAGCTTATCTACTAAGACTATATCTGGCCTAATCTAAGAGACTTCATTATAGACTATGTAAACTCTTATAATACTTGTACCAGAAATAAGGCAAGACATCACAAATCTTATAGTATATTGAAACAGCTACCAATTCTATCTCGACTGTAGAAGTCTATATCTATGGACTTTATCAAATGTCTACTGGATTCAGAAGGTTACATAAATATATTTGTAGTAGTGCATTGACTCACAAAACAAGTGATCTTCTCCTCTATACATAGCTTGATTGATACAGAAGAACTGGTAAACCTATTTGTTAAGAATATCTTCTTAAAACACAAAGTACCCAGCTATGTTACATCTGACAGAAAAACCAAATTCATGTTGAAATTCCTCAAATCATTAGCCACAGCACTAAATATGAAGCTCCACTTCTCAGCAGGCTACCATCTAGAGGCTAATGAACAGACAGAGTAAACAAACTAAACCTTAGAACAGTATCTGAGGATCTACTGCAACTATTAGTAATCTGACTAGGTAAAACTGCTACCACTAGCAGAATTTACTTACAATAATATGCTATCAGCTATGACAGATATATCTCCATTCTTTGTGAACAAAGGGTATCACTCTAGTTTGCAATTTCAAACTGCCTATGAACTCATGTCCCAACCAGCCAAGAAATTTGTCACAGACCTAGAGAACACCCATGCAGAACTCAAACAAACTATTACAGAAGCACAAGCAAGATATCAGACCCCAGCAGATAACTGATATTTGAAAGTACTTACCTTCTAGATAGAGGACTTAGTCTTCATCTTGAAAAAGTTTGTTAGGACAATTCAACCATGGAAAAAGCTATCTGAACATTACCTTGAGCCCTTTGAAGTAGCTGAAAGGGTAAGAATACATTCTTACATGATTAAACTCCTGGAACACCTATACATCATCCATCTAGTATTCCATATATTTCAATTGGAGCTAGTGCACCAGAGCACAATCCCAAACCACAGGAACCTGCCCTCACCCACTATTGAGATTGATAGAACCCTCAAATTTGAGATAGCACAGATCCTTGATTCTAAGTGGGATCATTGTTGTAAAAGCCTGCTATTATACTACATACAATGGACCAGTTATGAGAGTATACCAAAAAAGTACTCTTAGCTCAGTATAGACAACCTGAAGCACACCACTGAATTAGTATTCAACTACTACTCTTAAAACCCAAATAACTGGGTCTAAACCATGTATTTAGAAGCCCCTGGGAATAGAGTTAATAGAAATCTATCACCTATCACCATTATCTTCATTCTCTCATTCCTTCTTTTTCTTCTTGCGTCAGATGTTTATAGCCATGAGAGTGTAGCCCTTGAAGAGAGGGTACTGTTATAGTTCTCTGTGACACTCTCATAGCAGTCACTTATCACCCATTTACCTCAGTCAGATTGTTTGGGTATACTTTTCCAGTATTTGCATAAGTTTGCCTTTTTCCTTAGTTTATAAACTAGCAAGTCTTATTTAGTACCTTAGCTTTGTTTACAATATAGTAGTATCAATCTGAACTTAGAATTCTCCCTTACTGCATCTAGAATATCACTTGGACAGGGAACTCACTAACAAAGATTCTTTTTCCATCAACTCAATTAATTTCTCTGGTACTCTAGGTATTACTTGACAACAACTCCTATTCTAGGATTAGTATAAGTACTCTACTAGTATATTGTAATCTCTTAGTTTGTAAATTAAAATTACTTTCCCCAAAGTCCTGTAGTACTCTCTCTACTATATACCCTTAAACTCCTTACTCCTGAATTTACCTCTCCTTTGAATGACATTCTACTACTCCAAAATAAATGACTATATATATGATAGGAGATCAAGGTACAGTGCATAAGCTAAGACCAAGGTTGTTCCACTCCTGCGTTATTGTTGTGTTTTCTCCAGCCTAGTTGTAAAACCACAGAACTAGAGAGCAATATCTTTTATTTTATCTAGTAGCATATTTTACTCTTTGA
>Ga0153941_1000786_pt1 | contig 13314 bp, 13 predicted proteins | sample TSNJ025MetaG_FD_104733 | JGI IMG/M metagenome (GOLD analysis project Ga0153941, IMG submission 104733) | Attine ant fungus gardens microbial communities from New Jersey, USA - TSNJ025 MetaG | ecosystem: Host-associated > Fungi > Mycelium > Unclassified | place: USA: New Jersey, Brendan T. Byrne...
ACATAAAAACATTGCTTAGTAAATTAAAATTTCGTGCATCTGTAACTCTTTCCTCACGTTTTTTGATTAAGCTGCTGCTAAAACCATCCTCAGCCAATCCTATTGACGGCTCCCGCTGTTGCTCCTGTGCTGTCTGTTCTTCAATCATTTCAAGCCTCCTTGTCTGATATAGACAATATAAGCCGTTATTCCTTTAATAAAATAATTGGGAATATCTCTCATTGTCTATATAAGCAGAAGTACCTTGATAAGAATATTATAACCCAACAGGCTCTTTATCTGCAAGGCACTTCTCCTTTTTTCCTTTTTTTAATTTGTAAATTTGTTGTTTAAATTTGCGTATCATGGGCGAAATGCCCTGCATAATAATGTGATTTGTTTTATTTCTGCTCCGTGGAACGGTAAGAAATGATACAACCAAAACTAATTCACTGTTTGGGTTGTTGTACAGAAAATACTGTTTATAAGGTCAATACAAATGGCTTAGAAATCGTTACAAAGTCATTGATTTCCCTTTATTGATTATTCACACTTGTATTAATGTACCACATAAACCTTGAAAAATCAAGAATAAAATTGGCTATGTTTGTGTCAGAATAAAATTGACTATGGATGTATCAATATGCAACAATGTTACTGTTTGTTACAGTAACTTAAAGCTTCATCTCCTATCGCAAGTTCTGACAGTCGGAACCATAATGCATAGGAGTGATGCCAGCATCACCAGTGCGCCAGCTATAAGAAACCATTTATCAACACCATATTTTTCCGAGAAAGTACCCGAAATAACTAATCCGATCGGCCCGCTGAGCAGTCGTATGCTGCCAGACAATGACAGTACCCGTCCTAAATACTTTGCTTCAAAGTTACTTTGCAATAACGGTGTATACATACCCCAGTAAAATGGACCGGAAACTCCCATTAACCAGGAGCAGATCACAAATACATAAAAGCCGCCGGGCGGCAGGATTCCAGAGAGAAGCAAACTGATACTCATCAAAAGAAAAGATCCAACTATGGTATAGACTCTGTTTTTTGTTCCTCCCCACTTCCCCAATATTAAGGAACCAAACAGGAAACCTACAGAAAATACCACTTCAACAATACTTGCATGTGTGCTGGTACCATTGAAATAAGACATACTCATCAGTGGAAACAATGCACTGGTGGGCATCATTGCCAGCGTGTAAAGGCTGCCAATCAATACCAGTCCAATCATTCCCTTTTTTGTCCGAAGGATTTGGAATCCCTCTTTTGCTTCCCGCAGGACCCGCACTTTTGTGCTTTTTTCTCCTTGCTGTAACTCAGGTATTACCGTAATCCCTAACGTAACTACAGCAATTAAAGCTCCAATAACATCCAGAAAAACAATTCCGCTTAAACTCCAAGAGCTATAAAGCACCGCGGCGATTACCGGACTAAGAAGCTGTGATACAGACTCCACCGCCTGTGAGTATCCGGAGCATCTGGTTAGTTGGTCCGAAGGCACAATCAGAGGCGTCACCGCCTGCAGACATGGGTTATGAAATGCAGATCCAGCGGAACGAATCAACAAAACCACAAGAATCAATTCTGTTGATAATACCCCCATCCATCCGGCGATCACCATAACAAAGCTTGCTGCCGCTATAAGTAAATCCGATATTATCATAATACGCTTTCTGCTGTATCGATCAATATATACCCCTATAAACAACCCTAATATACCTTGCGGTAAAAATCCCATCATCATGGCAATGGATAAAACTATTGCCGATCCGGTTTTATCAGTTAAATACCATACGATTGCAAACTGAAGGACAGAGCTTGATAATTGTGAAAATGCCTGCCCCGTCCAGATCGTAAAAAAAGTCTTTTTCCAAGTACTTTTCGATATCATCATATTCCTTCCTGCCAGGTACATATTTATTTCAGATTCGATGCATTACCAGTATACCACACGCCCTGCGTAAATAACAACTGATACTCCAATGGAATCCTCTGAAAATCTGGCCGGGGACTTTCTATTTTCCATGAAAAATAGGGTGTAACATCAATGCCAATAGGGTTTGTCATGTGAAGAGTGTTGAGTTCGGAAATATTCATAATGGATTCCTGCCTTTCTTATGAAAATAGCTGTATGATTATTGTTTCCCGTTCGTATGCTTATTATATCTGAGAAAATGGCAGGTGATAATAAAGTATATTGCCGGGATACTATTGAATATTGCGGTTTATATGTGATAGAATAATAATCGTTAATGCGAACCATAGAAGGAGCTGATTCAATATGCTATTTCATGTCGGTAGTAAAGAAATGGAATTTCCTGGAATTAGTATGGATAAATATACAAAAGATTTTTCGTGGGGATTTTATTGTACAAATAATTTCGAGCAAGCAAAGAGATGGGCAGGCAGACATAAAAAGATACCCGTCATTAATTACTATTCTTATGTGGAGAATAAGGGTCTGCATATCTTAAAATTTGAAGAGATGACTGATGAATGGTTGGATTTCATAGCAAAATGCAGACAGGGCGTATTGCATAATTATGATATAGTCGAAGGACCGATGGCCAACGATACAGTCTGGAATTTTGTGAATGATTTTATTGCAGGCAGGATATCAAGAAAAGCATTTTGGGCTTTGGCTGAATTCAAATATCCCACACACCAGATAAGCTTTCATACTTTGAAAGCTTTGCAATGCCTGCGGTTTGAGAGGAGTGAAATAATTGATGACTGAAAAAGAGAGCAATGATACATTCTATAAACTGCCCCAATGACTGGAGTTATTCCTTCCTCATTGGGGCAGCAGCAATTCTACCTTAAAACGTTTCTCAGATACTGTCCGGTTAAAGACTTTTCAACCTTCGCAACATCTTCCGGTGTTCCTGTCGCGACAACATATCCTCCGTTCATACCGCCCTCCGGTCCCATATCTATGATATAATCCGCTGATTTGATTACATCCAGGTTGTGTTCCACCACAATAACAGAATGTCCTTGTTCAACCAGCCTTTGAATAGACATGAGTAACTTTTCTACATCGGCTGCGTGCAGACCGGTGGTTGGTTCATCGAGAATATAAAGATTATGATTTCCGCGTTTTATCTTGCCCAGTTCATAGGAAAGTTTTACCCGTTGAGCCTCACCGCCGGATAATGTGGGTGCGCTCTGTCCTAATGTCAGATACCCTAATCCAAGTTCATTCATAATCCCCAGTTTGTGCCGTATGAGTTTTTCGTCTGTGAAGAAATCAAGAGATTCTTCAACCGTCATTTCAAGGATCTCGGCGATGTTTTTTCCGTTATATCGTATAGCAAGCCCATCCTGAGAAAACCGTCTTCCCTTACAAACGGGACATATGCTTTCAATGTCCGCCATGAACTGTAAGTTCGTAACGAGAATCCCATCACCGGCACAATGTTCGCAGCGTGTGCCATTAGCATGTGTTAAGCTGAAATCCAATGCGGCGTACCCTTTCGAAATGGATTCAGGGGCAGAAGCAAACAGTTTACGAATACGGTCATAAATACCGATATAGGTCGCCGGATTTGATTTGCGGTTTCGGCCGATGGGAGACTGGTCGATGGTGATGATGTTACTGATATTCTCGTAACCGAATATGTTGTCAAGCTTGCCGGGGACGATACGTGCACCGCGTTTTAACACTTCCAAATGCTTTGACAGCGTTTCAAATATCAGCGTTGATTTTCCCGAACCTGATACACCGGTTATGCACACAAACAGCCCCAGCGGAATAGCAAGCGTGACATTTTTCAGGTTGTTCTCTCTTGCGCCTTGAAGGGTGATATACTTGCCGTTTGGCTTTCGCCTGAACTCAGGTAAAGCGATAACGCGCCTGCCGGTCATATATGCGCCGGACAGGCAATTATCATCGGCAATAAATTGTTCCGGACTACCGGCTGAAATAATATTACCACCATGTGCACCAGCGCCGGGACCTATCTCTATAAGATAGTCAGCGCAGCGCATAGTGTCAAGGTCATGTTCAACGACTATTACAGTGTTTCCAATGTCGCGCAGCTTCTTCATGATTTTTATAATCCTGTCAGAATCGTGGGGATGAAGCCCGATACTCGGTTCGTCCATTACATACAGAATTCCCCTCAACTCGCTTGCTATTTGGGTTGACATTTTGATACGCTGCATTTCGCCGCCGGAGATGGAATCACTGCGTCGTCCAAGGCACAGATAATGCAGTCCTATATCAACAAGCAGCTGCAGCCGCGAAACGATTTCGCGGACGATAGAATCGGCAGCATCTTTATGTTTTAACGGTATTTCGAGATTTTCTAAAAATGAAATCAACTCAGGGAATTGCATATTACATAATGTGTGTATATTCATTCCTCCTACGGTAATACCAAGCCGCGAAGCCTTAAGCCGCGAACCGCAGCAATCCGGGCAAAGCATTTCAATCATAGCTTCTTTAACGAAACCCGGTTCATATGTATCGCCGTTACCAGCTTTGCGAATGTATTGTCTGTACCAGCTTTCCAATTCCTTAACAAACCCCGCGAAGGGATAACTGCGTCCGGTGATCCAATGCATCTTGGGCATAAATGGCGGTTGTATTAAGGTTATTTGCTCGCCTTTTGTTCCGTTGAACAGTATATCACTTACGTGTTCCGGATAGTCTTGAAACGGTGTGTCAAGTGAAAATCCATATTTTACCGCCAGACTGTACATAAGCACTGCTCGCCAGCCATTCTTGGCCCGGGGATCGAACAGTATGTTTGTGTACAAAGCACCATTCATAATGCTCTTGCGGGGATTCGGCACAATAAAACGCGGTTCCGCAATATGAGAAGTTCCTACTCCCATACAAGTATCACAGGCGCTTGACGGTGTGTTAAAAGAAAAATGATGTGGCTGCAGCTCGCAAAGAATATAGTGATGTACCGGGCAGCCTAAATTATTAATAGCACCGATATCTGTGTTTACCGGCTTATCAGGTATGTTTATCCGTATCATCAGTTCATCGTCGAGAGCGTTTACAGTGGATTCGATGGACTTTGTCGCCTGCAGATAGTTTTCACTTTTTACCGTCAGCCTGTCAAGCAGGATTTCGATGTGATAGTCCTTGCTCTCATCCGGTTCGTATGGTTTTTCGGAGAGATCATAGGGCTGACTGTCAATAAGCAGGTGCTTGTACCCTTTCTTACGTATTTTTTCAAACAAATATTCGTAATCCTCGCCGTATATTTTTTTTGCCGTTGTGTAAAATTCCACCACCGTCCCTTGTGGCAGCGATGCGATATAATCAGCTATACACGCCGAACTGACAGGCTCTGATACATGACCGCAAACCGGACACCTGCCTTCACCAATAGTTGCGAAAAGCAGACGCAGATAGTCATTGATGTCCGTAACGGTACCGACGGTAGAGCGGGGGTTGTTATTGCCTTTTTTCTGCTCAATGGCAATGACCGGTGATAAACCGCGGACGTAATCTACGTTGGGCTTTTTCACTTGACCGATACGGCTCCTGGCAAAGTTGGAAACCGATCTGAGAAACCTTCGTTGTGCTTCACCGTAAATTACGTCGAACGCCAGAGATGACTTGCCCGAACCTGATACGCCGGTGATGACCGTCAGCTTATCCTGGGGTATCTCCACGCTGATGTTTTTGAGGTTATTCTGCTTTGCGCCGATTACCTCGATGACTGCTCTTTTTTCAGACATTTTTATTCCTCCTTAATGTAAAAATAGGCTTTTTCGTCAAGTGTCAATTTGCTTTTCCTGAATATGCGGACAGGATGCGTGGCTTGCATAATCACGCCTTTTTCAGCCAGATATTCCACAGGAGCAGACCCGCAGTGTTCCCATATATGCGAAACTGCTTTTATTTCACCATCACTTAAAAAGCGAAGAATGTGCCTGCTCCACCAATCCATATGCTGCATCAGATAATCATCCAATACCTTCAGCGTATGATTGATCTCTGCTTTCGTCATTGCCATAGTACTTGGTTTGACATAAACCTCCTGCATAAGATTCTGATTAAGCTCCTGCGCCCGGTTGATTGCTTCGCGATTTGGATTTTCTCCATGCCGCACCAATTCCATTTCGGCAACTACGGGAGCGCATAATTGCAAAAAACGCTGTGCATACAAGGGGTTATCCAGAACAACAGCCTGCTTCTCTGCTTTATGCATCCAACTAAGCAAAGTCCCAATCTTCGCCGCAAATGACTTTGGTGCATCATCTTCTCCGATTTTTTGCGCGTCCTGGAATAGTTCAGACAGAGATTCATCCTTTGAGAACACTAAAATTCCTTTACCATATATGCCATGATCATAACCATTCCTTAGTTTTTGCAGTTCATTTTTGAATTTTGAAAGCTCTCCTATGGCGGAAATATTTATTTCGATACCGTCTTCTTCAATGACATAGACCCATCGTCCTGAAAATTCTGTGCCATCCCGCACTATTAGCTCTACATCAATATCGCTTCTCTCCCAAACCGTGCCATATGCTAAACTGCCATACAGTAATATGGCAACCAGATTGGGATCTTTTTCCACGCGCTTGATAAAGCTGTTTAACGCTTGTAAGTGTTTCTCTCGCTGTGTCATATTCATCTCCCCTTCCTTTTTATTGTGGTTCGTGTAATGTGGCTAAAAATCAACATTTCATTGGGCAAAAGAGCAAAATAAAAACACCCTGTTTCTTTTTGGTATCGGTTTATTAATCCGAATCCTATTTGAAACAGGGTGTCTTTTTTAATTTTGATTTTGCAATTTTCTTTTTTGCTTTGATTGCAGTTACCGGGCTGGGTACATAATCGCCATCGTTCTCGTTGTATAAGCATAAAGCGACCTCCTTTCTTAAGTAATATCCATAAGTTTAACACATGTAAAATGGAATAACAACCCCTTGCTTGTTGATTTTAGGGGAATTTCAGGGTAATCATCAGGAATTATTATTAGTCCAGATACTGTCTTTCATTATGTAAAAATTGGTTTGTTACAATTTGGATTCTGTGTTATACTAATTATCAGATAATACCATGCGTAACCCAATTTTCCTAAAAAATCATCATTTACGTACGGATGTTTTTAGGAAAGTTTTTAAGCCTTCTTATTGTGTTAATGATGCTGCCCACTACATGGTCGACTGTCTGTGGGTTGCAAAGGTGGGTATGGATGTAGTACTCAATATCAAGTAAATCATACTCAGCAGGTTCGAATAATAATATTTTAGTCACGCTTAGCACGCCTCTTTTCCATTTTTTCCACAATATCATCCAAAGTACTCTCTCTGCCTTCCTTCATGGCTTTGTAGCCCTCGCCAATCAACCTATAAAAATCTAATTTGGCTACTTCATCATTGTTTTCAATTTTTTGTGGTTTCGTTATCATCATATTATCACACCTACTTATTCTTATCTGCCACTCCAGCTTTATAAATACTACTGCTCACTTCTGTAAAGAAATTATAAAGTATTGTTTCAAATATACGATTGGAAACAACTACTTTTCCATCCAGATTTTTTACAAAACCAAACATAGATGCAATATCAATAACCGGATTCAACTTATTAAAAGTAATCTGATCCCCTGAAAATAGCAGCATATAATGCCGCTTAGGTTCGCACCTGCCTGTTGAATTAAATTTCTTTCCGGACATATAATATATTCTCCTTTCTGCACCCTGATTCAAACAGCTATTCGTTGCAGTAATAATCAATATTACTATCAAGACTATAGTTATCTCTTACTCCTCCTGCAGCTCTTATCCCTAATTTATTAGAGTGAGGATAATACGCAATATCGGGTGTGTTATTAGTATCCACATCCAAATAAACAAGGTTTTCTGTCTCAGAAATATTTGTTATTTTATGAGCACCATTCTTCCCGGCAGGACAGACGACAATATCTCCCGCTATGACAGGTTGCTTTGCGTTAAATGTCTCTAACAGACCATTCCCGGATATTATGTAAAAAACTTCTTCATTTGTGGTATGGTAATGGAAGGGATAGTTCGACTTGCCTGGCGGTAGATTATAGAATGCAACAACGGTCTGATTCCCTTCCCTGGGGCTTGTGACTTCATACTTTTCCCTACTGTCTGTAACCTCATATTCATAATATTCATACTGGTTATGTTCGCATTGATGCTTAGGTGTAATTTTGTTCATGTTCGTAATTATTATATTATTCATTGAATCATCCTCCCAATTTCTAAAAGTTATCCTGCTGATGAAAGACATGAACACACATCCTTTCCAGCTGGCATCCTCATCTTACCATTTACTGAAGAGTAAATCAAATCATTCAGAGCAACATTGGCTGAAATCCTTTCGGGAGTGATGCAACAGCCATTTCACTCATTTGCTCCGGACTTTTTTGCATACCGACCGAAAACCAAAGTAAAAAGGTGTTATAAATACCACCCGTATGATAGTACAGTTTATATTGTTCCTCAAAGGTGCAGTAACCAGTTAAGGCTGTGAATGTTTCGTTGAGTGTATCCAACAGGAGATACGATAATCCGTTTACGTTTATGGAAAGTAATTCTCTTTTATAAATATAGAAATGAGAAAACATTATATATAGATAATCACGGAGCGTAATATTTTTGACCTTTTTAACATCATCAATGTATTCAAGCATAATCCTGTTGAAATAAAACTTGATTATCTCATCTTTACTCTTGAAATTTCTGTAATAAGTTGAGCGGTTGACGCCTGCTTTCGTGGTAATCTCTCCTATGGAAATGTCTGTATATGGTTTACTGCTCATCAGAATTAAAAGGCTCTCGGCAATGTATTCTTTCATCATTTCTGTGGTTGTGTTTTTTCTCCTCATAATGCAACATTCCCCCTGCTTTTGCTGCTCTGAAAGCCAAATGGCTTGACGGCAAAGCATATGAACTATATAATTAAGCAACATTTGTTGCACTAATTATACGAAGTCTTTATGGCTTTGTCAATCAAAAAGGAGGGCTTAATATGTTCAAGGATATGAGAAGAAAAGACAGACAACTTTCCACGGATGAAGCAATGGAATTATTACAAAATGGTAAATACGGCGTAATGTCGGTAGTAAGCGAGGATGATTATCCATATGGTGTCCCTCTGCATTATGTAATGATTGACGGAAAGTTATATTTTCATTGCTCTGCTTTTGGCGGACATAAAACAGACTGCCTGAAATACAATCCAAAAATTAGTTTCACCGTACTTGAACCACAAGAGGGTATGAGGTGTAAAAGCGTAATTTTCTTTGGAACAGCAAGACCTGTTTCTGAAAAACGTGTTGGAATTCTCGAAAAAATCGTTGAGAAATTTGTACCGGAAATTGCGTGGGAACAGGCAAAGAACGGCATTCCTTTTGCGAAGGATAATATCGAAGCATATGAGCTTACCATAGAGCATTTGACAGCAAAGGTTATCGACAAACCCGATGGACGGTAATACAATAGTTACGGAGAAATTTCCACTTATACGGTATTTAAATCGGCCTGTGTCAAACAACACAGGCATTCATTCTCAATGGTTGAATAATAGCCCAAGTCCGAATTGTTCAGCTACTATTTTATCCCACTACCACAGAAAGAACTTTTTACCAGCTAATTTATAGATACCTTCCATAAAAAAGTAATCAGCATAAACCATTGTAGTGTGAATGGACCCTTTGTTATGATAAGCTCCTGTACAGTTTTGTACAATCGCATCACACCCCCGACTCCAGTCAGCACGTCTTAAGCTTATCGTTTTCAGAATCTTTACCGCTGCTGCTTCGTACATATCCTGTTCACATTCCGGCACATGCCTGGCAATCTCCAGTAAACCGCCTGCAATGATACAGGCTGCACAAGAATCTTCAATATCCGGTTCCTCAGGCTGTCGGAAATCAACTGGTACGATTCCATCCTCTTTGATGTTAGCCATACAATAATGGGCTATTTTTTTTGCAGTATCCAGATACTCCTGACGGCCTGTGTGGATATAACTAATCATAAATCCATAAACCGCCCAACCCTGACCTCTGGTCCAGGAAGACCCCTCCTGATAACCTTGACCGCCATATCTCTTAACCACTTCTCCTGTTTCAGGATTGAATCCAACAATATGATCCACTGAACCGTCAGGGCGGACGAAATTCTCTAATACAGTATCCGCATGCATAATCGCAATTTCTTTAAATCGTGGATCATTACTTTCTTCTGAAGCCCAGTATAAAAGAGCGAGGTTAAACATACAGTCAATGATCGCCCATCCTCTGGTATCCTCATGATCCATGTCATTCCACGCCCTGATAAAGCATCCTGCAGGATTAAACCGACCAGCAAGCAGGTTCGCTGCATGCATGGCAATCCTGTGTGAACGTTCATTTCCGGTCAGGCGATAATCGGCAACCGCAGTCGGCTGAAACATAAATCCAACATCATGATGGAGTCCATAATAACCGGTAAAGCATTGTTCCAGTTTATATTCCGTTGAACGTGCAATCTCTGCATACTTTTCATCCCTGCTATCCTGATACAGCAGCCACATAATCCCACCCCAGCAGCCATTTGTCCACCAGTTTAAACCATCATCCCGATTCCAGTTCCTGTCTGTATCGGAGCGGTCATCATAATCACCATCTGCATTCGTCGTATAGGGAATTTTATCTTTGTTTTTTTCACTGACCCAACTCATCTTCTCCCTGATCTTATCAACTGTCAGCAACACCCACTCCTGTTCTTTTATTATCACCTGAATCCTCCTTTTTAAAATTCGTGGTCACAGAGTTCAAAGCCCCGATACTACGGTATTCTTTCAGCGACTACACAAACTACACTATTTTTTTACCATGAGTTATTTTTTCAACAGGGAGCCGGAGTACATTTGTACTCCAACCCCCTTTTTATATCACTCCTTTATGTATTGTTGTCTTATCTGAGTCTGATTGTCTGTCCAGGGTGAATCATGTTAGTGTTTTTGATGCCCGGATTCAAGGAAAGAATCTGTGAAACTGATACCCTGTTTCTGGACGCGATTCCGGACAGTGTATCACCATACCGTACCACATAGCTGCCTGCACTGCTGCCCATGGAAACTACTTTCTCCCTGGGTTTGTCGTTGGTGACTGTAAGCAGGAAGTCTGCACCTCTGGTAATACCGAACATTGCCTGACCATCCTCATTAATCCGGAAGCTGCCAAGATATGACAGTTTACCGTTTACTTCATCATAAAAATACAGATTTGCCCACTTTCCGACGTTGTCTTCCCCAAGATTGAAGTGCATATTAACGGTCATACCAAAGTCCTTAGTGCTCACCATAGGAATCTGTCTGCTGGCAATCACTCCATCTGTCTTTTCTTTCACCTGCTCTGCCGGTGCTTTGATATCTCCTGTGCCAACGGACAGATTTATGTAACCGCCTTGTATATTATGGGGAATATCTGCAGAACTGATACTAAAGGTTACCCCTGCACCTGTATGCATCGCCAGCGTGCTGTTATTGCCCTGCAAGGTATTCAATATGGTGTCGGGAAGGAGAATGTTCCTGCCGGTAATAATGTTCCTGGTGTATGGCTGCCCGGACTCGCTTCTTTTCATCAAGTCGGCATTTACGGCACCCCAGTAAGCCGATGCCTCAGGTGAGCTGCCGTAACTGTTGTTATCAGCCGCACTGCCGCCTCCTGTACTGCCACCTGTACTGCCGGAGTTACCGGAATCTGTTCCGCTGCTTCCTGTATTATTTTTTATCAGTGCATTCATAGCACTCCATAATGTAATCCGCGCATTGTCTACTACAGTCTGGGTTACGTCCGGATTGTTTGAAACCGCCTTTGCACTGCGAAGTGCTGCTGCAAACACCTCCCAGGAAGCAGCTGTGTAATCGCTTTGTTTCCTGACTTCTGCCTGTCCAATCAAAGCATTAAGTGCGGATTTGGAAACAGGCACGATACTGTCATAGATGATCAGGGGGGCCGTAGTAACCCGATTAACCTCATAGTTTTCAGCTCTTAAGAAACTTACGTTACTATTGATCCAGATATAGGTGTATTCGCCGGGTGTCATACCATTACCCGCATTATGGGTATAGACAGGTGCCTCGCCGGGTTCAATCGTGTCATCTCCAATCAATCCGATGTAGTGCAGTATAGGATTCGGAATTGCTTTTCCGCCGCTGACATCACCACCGCTGACATCACCACCGCTGATATCTTCCACGCTAATGGTTACCATCTGCGGCCCAACCATTACCGGTGCCTTATTGATGGTAAAAGCAACAGGCGAGCTGCTTCCCTGATAATACGCGTCAGTTTCCGCTATGGATATGATAAGCTGGTAATTACCTGCATTAACAGGGGCATCACTGCTTTCGTAAAGAGTACCATCTGTGCCGGTGTAAGTCCATACCAGTTCAAGATCTTTCACTTCTTGACCGCCACTGGTTTTTACAACAGGCGTACCGATTGTCAGCGGAGTTTCCTTATCATAAACCTTGCTTAGTATTTCTATGCCGTCAATAGTCACCGCCGTCTTCTCATCCATTCCGGCTCCGCCAGGATTCAAAACTGACCGAATCGCATCAAGCCTGCTTGTATCCGGACGGCCATCGGTTCCAAGTGTGGGGATGATCCATCCTCCTTCATCGTTTTCATTCCAGGCATACATCAATATTACATTGGGACAGGTTGAAGACTTATACTCTTCACTCCAGTCTAAAGCCGCTTTTAGATTATCAGCTATTTCCAATGGTGTTCCTGGTTGTGCCCATTGATTTGCTCCATAGCTGGTCCAGGTAACCGGATTATCTATACGCGGACGAGGATCCCATCCGGTTGTAACCATGGGAACAACCTGTACCCCATAACTCTTCCACAAATTCCAGTTGTTTAAATCTGCGGCTGCAATACTTGAATATGGAGAACCATTGGCGCCATATGCGGTATAAGCACTAAGTGCATCTCCATGCATTAATTTCATGGTTTTTCCGTTTGTATTCATAATAACAATATATGGCTGGGGAACTCCTGCGGCTTCACATAACTCCCGCAGTTTTTCCACAATTGTCTTGTCATTGGACCATACGTATACCAATGGCCTGTTATCTTGAACCTTTTGATAATTCTCGGTTTGGAACTGCTCTACCAGCCACGGATAATTACTGGAGGACCAACCGGATGCGCCTAATAATGCACACCATTTTACCTCATTTTTGTATTCACTTGACAGATACAGATCCCTTGCCAGATTTAATGGCTGACCATTATCCATTTCATACATTACAAAAGCCCAATAATCAATTCCCGCATTTTTAGCATATCGTATTTCCTGGTCAACGATATCCTGGGTGTATAC
>Ga0153941_1000787_pt1 | contig 13298 bp, 7 predicted proteins | sample TSNJ025MetaG_FD_104733 | JGI IMG/M metagenome (GOLD analysis project Ga0153941, IMG submission 104733) | Attine ant fungus gardens microbial communities from New Jersey, USA - TSNJ025 MetaG | ecosystem: Host-associated > Fungi > Mycelium > Unclassified | place: USA: New Jersey, Brendan T. Byrne...
ATGGGAGACAAACAGGAGAGCGGAAGGGAGACACCTACACAATGTTTTCATTGCAATGTGGCAAACCCTTAGTGGTACTTAGTGATATTTTTTTCAGTACACAACCCAGTAAACGTCAACATGCCTGCTTCTTGCCTCGTCCGGGTTTTTCATCCCCCCCATTAGTGCGGTAAACAGCAGTATAAGGCTGAACTGTCACGCATCATAATCAAGTAAAAGCTCATTCTGTAAGGTATCCACATCGTTAGCTGTAATCGCTTCCTGTATTGAATCCGATATTTCAGACTTACAATACTCTTCAAAATATTCAAGAATCTCTATTTGGTAGACTTCCATAATCTCACGGTTTGGAATCATAAGCTCACATCGGTATTTCAGGTTCTGTCCAGTCCTTTCATTGCCATCAAGCTTCTCTTCATTTACCTTCTTCAGGTAGCCGGTCATCAAAAGTACCGCATAAAGTGCATTTCCCGATCTATCTTTCCCTAAATTCGGATATGCCAGTTCAACCGGGATCGTTGCGGTAATGCTCTCCCCCTGTACCAGGGCTGTTAAATCCTTTAATAGCTTTGGTGACACATCCTGAAGCATCGTATGGATGATATCATTTCCACTGGTACTAAGCCAGTATGCTTCAGCCACCCTGTCTTTCGCAAAATACTGCGAAACTGACCACGGATTGTAAATATCTGTTTTGCCAAAATAATACCCATCATACCAGTCGCGCAATTCATCCATATCCTGTGCATTGCCATAGAGTTCTGCCATAGCCTGCACCTCATCCACAGTAAATCCGAAATACTCGCCATATGTGCTGCTAAACACAGAGTACACGTCAAAGTTATTCATTCCGGTGAAAATACTTTCTGTGCTCATGTATGAGCATGCAATCCGGAGAACCCCTGTCAAAATTCCCTTCATCACATTAGGGTTGTCTTTCAATCCACCCGTATAAAAACCTTTTAGGAAATCCATCATTTCATCATAATAATTTGATGATTGTGCCTTCTGTACCAACTTGTCATACTCATCAATCAATATGATTGGCTTCACCCCATAGTAACGGTACAGCCATTTAGAAAGGTCTTTCAAGCTCCCTTTATAATCTGCCAAATCTGCTGCGCGGTTCTGGACTGATTGAAAAATTATTTTTTCCACTGGTTTTAAGCAATCTCCAGATAAAATCACATCATGGCGTATGAATTCATCAGCAATACGTTTCTTTAAATATCCCAAAGCCTGTTCCCAGTTTGGCTCTGAAAAGTCAAAAAATGATAAATAGATCACAGGATACTTCCCCTGTAATTTTCTATATTTCTCTCCACATTGCCAGATTTTCAGATCATGGAATAAATCAGCCGTATCAGGATTGATTTCAAAGAATGTCTTTAACATACTCATGTTAAGAGACTTCCCAAATCTTCTCGGCCGTGTAAACAGAATTGCCACCGATGCACTATCAATCAGTTCTTTTATCATTAAGGTTTTATCGACATAGAAATAACCGTTCCGGATAATTGTCTCAAAATCACTTCCGCCTATATTGATTGCTTTTTTCTCCATCGCCCAAGCCTCTTTCTTAAATTCATGAAATCTATCTTTATAAATAGTAATAAAGGAATTACATTACTTCCAGTATAATGGATTGCCTTTGAATTATCAATAGGAAAAGACAACTCTGAATAGGAATATGTAACACACGCAAACACCATATCATGGGTCACAATAGTTGATGAAGATAGACAGATTCAGTAATCCTATGATAGAATAAACACAATGAATGTATTAGCTAATAAAATGGTACAATGTTGTATTAGAAAGAGTTGGAAGGTTGAACAAAGAGCATGTTCAACTTCCCTGATTAGTACGCCTGCTGAAGATGCTTTAAAGAACAAAGCAGGCAGATGGGAGCAAAGATGAAGAAACTTCCAATAGGTGTAGAAAGTTTTAAACGTATGATAAAAGATGACTACTACTATGTGGATAAGACAAAGTTTATTAAAGAATTTCTTGAACTTCGTGATCAGGTAAATCTATTCACCAGACCGCGAAGATTTGGGAAAACGTTAAACATGAGTATGTTTCAGGAGTTCTTTGAACTATCAGAAGGCGGAATTGAACTATTTAAGGATTTGGAAATTTCCCAATATAAAAACATAATGGAGAATCATTGTTCTAAATACCCGGTAATAAGTCTTAGCTTTAAAGGAGCAAAGCAAATCGATTTCAGCAGTTCCACTCTAAGTATACGTAGAGAGCTTTCGCGGGAATACGAAAGGCACTTAGATGCGGTTTGCGCTTATCCTTTACAGAAGAAACGTATCAATAGAATATTAGAAGGCGAGAGTACAAATGAGGATTGTCAGGATGCGATACAGCTTCTGTCAGCTATTCTATATAAGTATTATAATAAAGAAGTAATTATTATTATTGATGAATATGATGTACCTCTTGAAAATGCATATTATAATGGATATTATGAGGAGATGATGAGTTTTATCCTCTCCTTGCTTGAGTCTGCTCTCAAGACAAATGATAATTTAGAATTCAGCATTCTCAGCGGATGCCTGCGGATATCCCGTGAAAGTATATTTACCGGATTGAATAATTTGAGTATTATCTCAATTTTGAACGATAACTATTCTGAGTATTTTGGTTTTACAGAAGACGAAGTAGCAGACATGTTAGCGTACTATAATATAACCAGTAAATCAGACCTAATTAAGGAATGGTATAACGGATATGAATTCGGCAGAACGAATATCTATAATCCATGGAGTGTGATTCAGATCGTGAGGGATCTAAGCCAAAACCAGGATGCATATCCTATATCATACTGGGGAAATACAAGCTCCAACAGTATTATCAGGGACTTGATACTGAAAGCAAATACAACAACAAAGGGAGAGATTGAAAGACTTCTTGAAGGAAAAACCATAGTGAAACAGATTCGTGAGGATATTACCTATGTGGAAATAGAAGATTCTATGGATAATTTATGGAATTTCCTGTTTTTCACAGGTTATCTGACAAAGAGTCACATGGAGAATTACGATAACGGCGATCGTTTTTTTACACTTGAGATACCCAATAAAGAGGTTGCATATATTTATAGAAATAAAATAATTAACTGGTTTAGCGAAACAATCAGCAGAAGGAATTGGGAAGGCTTCTATGAGGCTCTTTTAGAAAAAGATACTTTATTTATTCAGGGAATACTGAATGATATATTATTAAACTCGATTTCATATGAAGACTATAATAAAAATTATTATCATGGATTTATGATTGGTCTGCTTTCTGGTATTGATACACAGAACTATATTGTCGCATCCAATCGGGAAACAGGTAAGGGAAGAGGAGATATTATTGTCCGTCATGTTAATCCAACAGGAAAGGCAGTCATTTTTGAATTAAAGTATACTGACAAGATCGATTCAATGGAAAAGCTGGCAGAGGATGCTCTCATCCAGATTGCGGATAGACAATATGACAGAGCACTGTTACAGTCGGGTTATAATAAAGATAATATAATCAAATATGGAATATGTTTTTGCAAAAAGTTATGTCTGGTAAAGGCTCAATAAAGGAAGAGGAACCAAAGATGGAAGATATAGATTACATACAGCAAAAGATAAATTATGTTAAAGAGAGAACGATTGCAGAAAAGAGCGTTCTGCAGCATATAAAACGAGAATATGGAGAGAAGCTTGATTTAGATAAATTCATTCACGATATCATTTGTTTACATGAAGAATTTTTAGATATAATTGAGGAGGAAAACATACTTGTTTATTCAAATGATGATGAATATAAATATATTGCCGAAAAAACAAACTATTTAATTGAAATGATAGAACTTGTATTATGGTTTGGGGAATGTTATCAAATGAAAATGGGTTATTATACATATCAGACTGATTGTAAAAAATGCGGTTGTGATGAACTGTATATTAGAGAAGAGGAAGGTGAACTTTTTTCCAACTATATTGAATGTGGATTCTGCGGCGAAAAATATTCTTTTGAAGATATGTACTGTATTGAAGATAGTATTCTCCCATAGAATAATAATCATGAACACCAACTAAGGAACTGCCGGAAAATAACTTGTACAGATTCCGTTAGCGTGCACGTGCAAGGAAGATGTATAAGTTATTTATCGGCAGTTCCTAAGCTGGTAGTCATGATTTCACAATAATTTTTGATACTATGGAAGTGTAAACTCCCACTCTAAAGTATATTTGTCAAAGTCACCAGGTTGACGAATAAATAATATAGTTTTCTGAAACAAATAATTACCACTGGCTAACTCGCCGTACAGCCAGCGCCAGTCAACGGTTGTTACCTCTGTGGTCGACTTTGGTAAAATCGTGTACCCCTCACTGTTAAAGCCCCAATTTTCAATGATAGGATCAACTGCTTCCCACGTATTGTTCTTTTGTACAAATAAAGCGTAGTCAGAGCCGTAGGTGTACTCCTGATCCGACATATTTTCAAATACAAAAGAAAGGCCGCCTGAGGAAATAGAGTCAACAACCATAGATACATCTAATGCAGTGGATTCCTTGTTCGGCAATTCGTGCGGAACGAAATATTCCCATGAATTGTTCCAAAGGACGAGAAGCCCTTCGCCGTACAGTATATAGGGATTACCAACTTCTCCAAAATTCGCCTGCCCATTTTTGTCCGGCAGTTCCGATAATAAAACCACCGATGTGATTCTTGGAGCATCCTCCGGCAGATTAACTGCTATATCAACCTTAGTATCGCTTAAATAGTATATGACGCCGTCGTGCATTATTTGCGGCAGATAGGTGTCCGGGGATTGCGAAGAAGAGGGGGCTGCGCTTTCAATGTAAAAAACATACCATGAACTGCCTTCTTGCCACTTTGCATATACCTCGTAAATATAATCATTTCCGTCGCCGCTGACTTGAAATGTATTATTTGTCACATTTATTGGTTCGCCTTTGTCCCAGACATCTACAGAATCCGTGCCGGCATGGATCGCATTCCAACGCTGAACGGATACGGATTGGGGTGGGTAGTTATCGCTGAATAAAAGCGTAACTATGCCGCTGTTATTCAGCAATAGCGTAACGTCATCGTAACCATTCTGTTTTTGCAATGGGTGGAACGAATCGGCACTATACCCGACACCATCACCATTCTCATCTTCCACATACCAGTCGTTGGTCAACTGAGCCGCCCGGATATCAAGGCTCGTTTGTATCTGGGAATTATCGTATGTTTTATCGGTTACAAGATTGACATCAAGCAATGGTGTTTTTTCAGGTGTTACAGACGGTGTATACAGATTTTGCGTATTATCCGCAATCACCCATACCAGCCGGTTCAAAATGCCATTATCTTCTCCGTCAGAGTAAACAAACGTAACTTCGCCGTTACCATTATCAGAGGTATAACGTTCGCTTCTCAATCCCTGCTCACGGTCGTACCATCCTTTTTCACCCTCACCAAGCAGAGCTTCAACCTGCGAGATCCGTCTGAGTATTTCCTCACCATCGCCGAGGAAAGCAAGACCGTTATTGCCCTCTCGTTTATAGGGATGCCTATCCGAGTATTCAACCCACATATTAAATATACCCGTATCATAGACGTTTAATTGGAATCGCATTATACAATCATTGTCATCCAGATCAAACCGGATTTCTTCAAAATTGTAATCGTACCCGGATTCTGAATGTAACAGCTCAGTTGGTGTGAGCTTACTGCTTGCTTCAGCGTCCATGTACCCATTTAATTTGTATCCGCTCACAACAAAATAATCAAAATTATAGTTACTGCCTGATTCTGCTCTGCTCCCCACACCAAGCGCAATTGCTGTGACGACGACGGCAGCCAGCAAAACCGCTGATACAATAACTGCCAATCGGGTATGCTTCTTACTTTTCATAATTGCACCAAGCCTTTCTTTGAGTGCTTTCTTTTCCTCGCACATGGTGGTTGAGAGTACGCCATGAGGTGTTTTGGAATCGGCGGCTACATAAAGAAGCGTTTCACCATAATTTCGCTTGCCGTCTGTGTCGAGATTGTGGATAACCCCTTCGTCACAGGACAATTCACAGGCACGGTTAATCTCACGCCGTGCAAGCCATATAATCGGATTGAACCAATGCAGGGCAGTAACAAGTACAGACAGCCATTTCACAAGTACATCTTTTCTTCGTAAGTGAGTTAATTCATGAAGCAGAACGGCATGAAGCTGCTCTTTGGTGTATTCACGGTCAGGCAGAATTATGGCTGGACAAAAGACACCAATCAGCATCGGTGTTGCCGCAAGCCGGCTGCGATAGAGGAGAGGAACACGGTTATTACTGCTAAGTTTCGCAAGCATGGCTTGTTCATCTGCGGCGGCGGTGATATTGTTCCTTTTTATTTTGCCCATAAAAGCTATATAGGAGCAATAGACAAATGCTAAATAAACGATAGCACCTGAATAATGAACAAGACGGAACCAATCAATAGCTTCCGAAACCCATGTATTGGGAATAAGCGCCCGGGCTTCTGGCATACTGGATTCAGGTACGCCTGTATAACCATCAGCATTCACAGTTTCGTATGGGCTGATCAGCTCTGAAATATCATCATTGGATACAATAAACTTGTCCATCGTCCTGGATATTGTAGGCACATTAGAAGCAGAATCAGGCAGCACTACGAATTTTGATATTGGCACAACCAAAGCTACAAGAACCACAAGCCATAAATAATACTGTATGGATTTCGGCAGGCGGTCACGTATAAAGGGTTTTAAAGCGAACAGGATGACAGCGATAATGCTTCCTGTGACTGACATGGTGAGTATCGTTCCAAGAGCCTCATATGGAATCATTTCTCATCACCACCCATCTTAAAATATTCGCGTAATTCATCAATATCGCTATTGGTCAGATGCCCGTTACGAACCATGGCAAGTGCGAGAGCTTTCCCGCTCCCGATTTTCTCAATTACTGATTTACCTTCCGCGAGTATGAATTCGTCCTCTGTTATAAGGGGCACATACCGCGCGACACCGTAACGCTCTGTAGGTTCAATAAGACCTTTGTCGCGAAGACGGGCAACGAGGGTATGGGTGGTTGACTTGTTCCAGCCTCTATTCTTTTCGAGTTCGTCCTTAAACTCCGCAACTTTAAGCGGACGCTTCTCACGCCATAATATTCGCATGATTTCAAGTTCTGCATCGGCTATCTTGATATCCATGTTGAAAATCCCTCCTTTTTGCAGACTACTGTTATAATATATTCTACATAAGTAGACTAAAAAAGTCAAGAGGAATATATGTCATTTATGAGATGAATTGTGCAGAGAAAATGAGTTAAATTCGATTGAAGAAGTCATAATTTTGGACGGCTTTGTGTAAGCCGTCCTTTTATATGGATAGAGATGTTTTGGCTTTCACTCCAGGCTCTTGCTTAGCACTTTCACATGTTTGCCCTGGAAGGCCATTCCGTAAAGGAGGATATCTCTGATACCGCGCATCTTAAAGTTTGTTGTGTACCTATTCTTCTCAATCTGCTGCAGTGCTCCTCTCGCCACTTTTTCCAGGTTCCGATCTCTGTCCTTGGCTGTTGCATATTCTTCCCTGACTGATTTTAGCTCCATGATGATGCCCGGAAGTCCCGGTTTCTTAGGCTCCATCTGAATGTCAAACCTTCCTTCACCAGACTCCAGATTTGATGATACATAATAACCCATGTTCATCATCGCCACGTTTCCCAACATGAGTCCTTGATAAAATACCTCGTAAGCACCATCAAAATTGCTTGTCGACTCCATAAGGAAAGTAGAAAGCTCTTTTTGCAAGCTGTCAGCATCGTTAGACACAATGGCCTCTTGCACCGCATCCGATACTTCCACCCTGCAATACTGCTCAAAGTATTCCAGGATCTCTGCCTGATAAACCTCCATAATCTCACGGTTGGGAATCATCAGCTCACACCGGTATTTCAGGTTCTGCCCTGTCCTTTCATCCCCTCCCAGCTTCTTCCCACTTACCTTCTTCAAGTAGCCTGTCATAAGGAGTACTGAATATAGTGCATTTCCTGTCCTGTCTTTTTCCAGGTCAGGATATGCCAATTCTACCGGGATGGTTGCTGTGATGCTTTTCCCTTGAACCAGACTGGTTAAGTCCTTAAGCATCCTTGATGACATATTCTTGAACATCGAATGGATAATGTCATTACCGCTGGTGCTTAACCAATATGCTTCCGGTACCCTGCCTTTGGCAAAATACTGCAAGACTGACCAAGGATTATAAATCTCTGTCCCGCCAAAAGAATATCCATTATACCAACTCCGTACCTCCTTTATGGAATACTTATCTTCCATGGAATGTTCTTCTTCCATGGAATGTCCCTCCTCTTCCACGGAATGTCCATCTTCCATGGAATGACCTTCTTCCATGGAATGACTCTCTTCCATGGAATGACTCTCTTCCATATCCTGCATAGTACCATAGGTTTCTGCCATAGTCTCCACTTCATCTACAGTAAATCCAAAATATTCCCCATAGTTATTGCTGAACATAGAGTACACATCAAAGTTATTCATCCCTGTAAAAATACTCTCTTTAGCAATACGCAAGACGCCTGTGAGGATCCCCTTTGTCAGGTTCGGGTTGTCCTTCAGCCCGCCGGTATAGAATCCTTTCAAAAAATCCATCATTTCATTGTAATAATGCGAAGCGTGTGCCTTTTGCACCGGCTTATCATATTCATCTATAAGGATGATGGGTTTTACTTTGTAATAACGGTAGAGCCACCTGCATAAATCTTTTAAACTGCTTTGGTATACAACATAATCAACATTCCGCTCCTGAACTGCCCGGAACATCTTCTTCTCAATTGGTTTTAAGCAGTCCCCTTCCAAAATATGGTCATGGCGGGTATATTCATCTGCAATGGCTTTTTGGAAATAATGATATGCTGTTTCCCAATCCGGTACAGAAAAATCAAAAAATGAAAAATATATTAATGGATATTTCCCCTGCTCATTTCTATACTTCTCCTCGCACTGCCATATCTTCAGGTCATGGAACAAATCGGCATTATCCCCGCCTATCTCAAAAAAAGCTTTCAGCATGCTTATGTTCAATGACTTTCCGAATCTTCTGGGGCGTGTAAACAGGATAGCTGCAGACCCGCTATCAATAAGCTCTTTTATCATCAAGGTCTTATCTACATAATAATAACTGTTACGAATGATTGACACGAAATCACTTCCGCCGATATTAATTGCCTTTTTCTCCATATTCTATACCTCCAATGCTGCTTTGCTGTTAACCCATTTTTCGATCTCATATATAGTAGCTTTAGAGAGAGATTTCCTCAAAAACCTTTAACTCATCCTTAACTGCAACTACAACATACTTCCTCAGATTTGGGATATTCTTTAACTCTTGGGTATTTGCATATACGGTCAGCTGTTCTATCGCGTCCTGCCGTTCTTGTTCTAATCTCTTTTCTGTATATTCTTTCTTTTTTAAGTACTTCACTTCAAATATATAATAATAGTCCGCATTAATCACCTGATTTGGCAGCCAGACTAAATCAGCCCTCATGCCGTCAATTTCATACTCTGTTTTTACCAGGTACATATCTGAATACCTGGCAACACTGTACATCATCAATTTTACATACTTTTCGTCAAATTCTATATAATCAGCATTCGATATTCCCTTCAACAGTTTCTCAACAACCTCTTTGTACCTGGTAAAGTCATGTTTTAGTATTACATTACGCATCGCGCGGTCAACTTCATTACTCATGATGTTTTCCAGTTTCATCTGATTATACAGATAGCTTAAATAGTATCTTGAATAAACGCTGCTGATGCAGTAATTCGGGGCAGCCAGACGCACGTATGTCCCTACCGGTTCCGATACAGTAAGCAGCCCAAGGTAGAACAATAATGATAAAAAGTCATCACGTGTAAAACCCAATCTGTCTTCACTTGCCGGGTCAGAATCACTTTTTACGAGCGGCCCGATCCGGTCCTTTATGGTTCCGTTCAGTTTATTGCCGGCCACGATATCCTCTATGATTTCTTTCTTATCAGCTGTATCTTCATAAAGGTCAAACAGTTTTGTAAGCCTTGTGTAATCGCTTATTACATTGGCATCGACCAGATTCTTCGGCAATTTTCCTGATATCACATATTCCCAGACAAAATACATGAGCAGGCAGCTATTGTATACTCTATTTTTTGCATCTTCATGAAATAGATACCCATTATAATGTTCCCTTAGGATATTGATATAATCTTCACTCATATTGTATTTTTTTAGTATAAACCGAACATCTTCTTCGGTAAATCCGATCATTTCATTTAATAATTCATGGTTACCCAGGTTGGATACTATGTTGAATCCGCTTGTCAGGGAATCCAGTGTAATAGGTGTCACACCGGTTATGAAGATTTTATCAACAGTATTTCCTGCATAGGCTTTGAAAACTTCATAAAACTTCCTTAAAAATCCATCCTTTCCTGTCATCTGGTTAAAAAATTCCCTGTCCTCTGTCAGGACATCATTTGCAAAGAGATCGTATTCATCTATGATTAAATAGATTTTTTTATCAGAGGCATTTTTATAATCTTTAAAAAACTCCCTGAGTATTGTGCTGCTTTCATCAGAATCTTCATTAACCTTTATATCTAATTTATGAAAATTGACAAACTCCATTAAATATGTTCTTACACAATTGGCAAAACTTTTTTCAATTCTTGATTTTTCCGTATGGATTCCGGTAAAACTGATTTTTAGCACATGATAACTGTTTGCGCTCTCTGTTTTATTTTTTCCAATATATAATTCGCCAAACAGGTTATCAAAGTCCTCTTTGTAAAATATATCATAATAATATTCAAGAACAGATGCAAACAGTGTCTTTCCAAATCGTCTTGGTCTTAAAAAAAGTATATAGCCTGACATGTTTTCCATTATTTCAATATATTTTGTTTTATCTACATATAAATAACCTTGTTCTCTTAGATTTTTAAAATCCTGCAATGCGTATGGAACTTTCATATTAATGATCCCCTTTCTGTTTTCAGCTGATACTGACATGGGAGATTATGTGGCTTCCCCGGATTTCTTCACGCATTTTTATGCTTGTTAGGATCATTATATCTAAACAATCCTGCTCCTGCAAGGGCTTTGTCTAAATGTATACTTGAGGCTGTTAAACTTTTTTGTGTATGACTTATGAGAAATCTATTATAATGATGAGAATTATGATATATATTTTATTTTGAATATGCTAATATAAAAGATATGGTGGTCCAGGATACTATGGATGTGCAGACAGCGGAAGGTGCGGCGGATATAAGCTCTCCCCGCCAGGAGGCCCCCATCCAAAGGATAAGACACAGATATCCTGCCAGCCACAATTCCCATCCATTTTCAAGGTATCAGGAAAATGAAATGGAATGTTAGTACAGATGAATCAATAGTTTAACAATTGTTTAGAAAAGAAAGGAAGAAAAGTATGAGGATACAAAATATTGATCAGGAATGGAAATTTGGCAAGGGGATAGTTAACTCTTTTGCCCTTTATATGGGAAATGATTCGGAAGTAGTAGTAAACCTTCCCCATGACTATATGATTGAAAGCGAAGTGTCAGAAGATGCACCTGCAGGCAATGCCAGTGGATTTTATAATGCCGGGGTAGCCCACTACAAAAAATCTGTCAATATTCCGGCAGAATGGAGCAGTGAGCATGTATATCTTAAGTTTGACGGTGTCATGATGAATGCTACAGTAGAGATAAACGGCGGGAAGGCAGCGCTTCACCATTATGGCTATACACCATTTTGTATAGATATTACGCCATACATATATTTTGGCCAGGATAATAATATTATTGTGACAGTAAATCCCAGCATGCAGCCAAACAGCCGTTGGTACTCAGGTGCCGGAATATTCAGATCTGTGGAGCTGATCCACGCACCTGCAGTCCATATCGCAAATGACGGTATCTTTGGTTATACAAAGAGCATTTCCTATGATAAGGTAGGAAAAGCAGTTACAGCATTTCTGAATACGGAAGTATCCGTAAGAAATACAACGGGTCTTGATCATATGGCAGTGGTTGAGGTTTCGCTGGTAAAGGAGGAAACGAAGGATGTGGTGATTACCCGTCAGGCCAGGATACAGATTGATGCCGGTTCCACTGAGACTGCCTATATTGCCATGACAGTAGATGATCCCATGCTTTGGGATATTGACACACCAAATCTCTATCAGCTTCAGGCAAAGGTTACGGACATTGGCATTTTTAAGACTCATTTTATCGAAACAGAAGAAAAAGTATCTGATTGTGACAGTACACTTTTTGGGATCAGGACAGTTACTGCAGATGTGAGAAATGGCCTTCAGTTGAACGGTAAGACTGTTAAGCTGAAAGGGGGTTGTGTACATCATGATAATGGTCTTCTTGGTGCAGTATCCCTTTATGATGCAGAGGTTCGTCGTATACAGAAGATGAAAGAAGTCGGCTTTAATGCAATTCGTACAACTCACAATCCTCCTTCCAAGGTACTTATGGAGGCCTGCGACAGATTGGGCATGTATTTTTTTGCAGAAGCATTTGATGCCTGGGGAATCGGCAAGCAGCCGGGTGATTACAATCAGTTCTTTGAGACAGACTGGGAAGATGACCTGACAGCCTTTATGGTGAGGGACAGAAATCATCCATCCATTATCATCTGGTCAATCGGAAATGAGATTCCCGAGCGCGGCGGTTTGAACCATGGTTATACCCTGGCTACAAGGATTGCAGAGAAGGCAAGGCGTATTGACGGCAGCCGCCTGATCAGTAATGGTATTTGCTCCTACTGGAACGGTCTTGATGATATTTTGATGGAGAGGAATCTGATGAAGATGCAAGAGCAGATGAAGGATGGTGCAGCCTCCCTTCAGAATGCAGATGGGGGCAAAGAGGATACCAGCTGGGAGGAAATGTCAGAAGCATTTACCAATGGACTTGATATCGTAGGTTATAACTATATGGAAGATAAATATCCGGTTGATCATGTAATGTATCCTGAACGTATCATTTTAGGCTCTGAGAATTTTCCAAAGGAAATTGGGAAGAGATGGTCAATGGTAGAAAGTACACCTTATGTCATAGGTGATTTTACCTGGACGGCTGTTGACTATATTGGAGAAGCCGGTATTGGTAAATCCATTTTTGTTGAACCGGAGGATCCGAGCCTTAAGATGGGAGCCTTTGCATTAACCTCTCATTCTTCACAGTTCCCCTATCGATTGGCA
>Ga0153941_1000790_pt1 | contig 13269 bp, 10 predicted proteins | sample TSNJ025MetaG_FD_104733 | JGI IMG/M metagenome (GOLD analysis project Ga0153941, IMG submission 104733) | Attine ant fungus gardens microbial communities from New Jersey, USA - TSNJ025 MetaG | ecosystem: Host-associated > Fungi > Mycelium > Unclassified | place: USA: New Jersey, Brendan T. Byrne...
AGAGGTTACGGATATGGCGGAGTAAAACTTTTGGTCTATTCCACAGCACAAGAACACCTCGCGGGATAGTAGGTGAGGGATGTAAGCCAGAACAGCCAACGTTTGAAGCAAGAAGAATCAGTGATCTGGATATGGAAGTTGCCATAAAAGATGTGGGAGCAGTGGGATATAATATTTTGTCAGAGTGGATACTTTTAATGAGGCTGAAATTACAGAAGGTGCAGTAAAGCAGTGTAGAAAATGATTCATAAAGAAGGCAGATGTCAGGGTGTTTGCGGCTTTTGCAGCCCTGGCATATCCACTTCATCTGTTGCGAAATATGGAATAGATTTTACTTTTGCTATTGCAAGTGAACATATCTCACCCTGATTTTTTCTTGGTTTATTGGGATTTATCATAACATTTGCCAAGGACCTGTATATTCCCTGATAAATTTTTCTTTCAAGTAGTTCTAAACTATTTTCATCTAACACTTCAATGATACCCTGCGCTTTTAACGAATCAATCTGTTCTCTCGCACAAGCCGGAACCAGAATTTCACTGTATACAATTTTATGGATATAGACTTTATCCGCAAGTTCTGTCAGTATTCTTTCCAAATAGCGATACTTAGGACTTGCACCAACTTTTATACAAAAATCAGCATCAATAATAATCCTTTTCATTTTCATCGCTATTCCTCCATGATCGCATCTAATTCCTCATCCGTTGGCGGCTGGTATGAGTTTTCTCTTTCAATGCCCATTTTCACAGGCGTTAGTTCTGCAAATTCCAGCAGATATTCCAGTTTCTCATAAGTTATTAAATGATTTTCATAGAGTTCCATTGCTTTATCAACCAGATTAGAAAGTCCGATTTTATTCTTTCGTTCCGGTACTGAGAGACCCAATCTGTTACGCCATATATCTGCTTGCTCATCCGTATAAGATTTAAATTCTTCATACTCCTTTTTTGAAAAAAGTCCGATCTCATAAAGACGTTTCGTCATTGTCCGATAAGGCACAACAAAAATATTTGCCAACTTTACAATATCCTTTATGCTTAAATCATCTCTATTAATATCAAAGACCCTCATTTCCTGCCTTAATAATTCTTCGTTAACTAAGAATTCAGCTGCAAATCTATTTGCAAATAACTCCACTTCCATATCAGAATCAAGTTCCTGCATATCTTTTGAAATCATAATTTCTCCGGAAAAGCCAAACCACAAATGATATAATTCATGTGCGGCCGCAAATACCTGTTTATCATATGGAAGTGATGTATTGATACATACAAAAGATTTACCTTGTATTGTTTCAGAAAATCCCCATACCTGTGGATCATGAAGTGGATAATAAAGTACCCTGCTGTTCTTTTCCAGAATGTTGAATATGCCTGTTCCAATGACATCATTCAGTTTACAGTATGCAATCAGTTTTTCTCTTGCAAGAGCTTGAATATTTTGTATGTCTTTTTTATTTAATTGTTTATCTGGCATCAGCATATTCCTCCAACATCAGAATTTCATCTATTACTGTCTGCAAAATTTCAATCCTCCGTTTTGTAGCTTCATCCTTTACCTGTCCCATAAAACTGAAATGGTGAAGCGGCTCCTTCATTGTATCAACAGTAAGAAGCTTGTCAACAGATACATTTAATACATTTGCAATTTTACTGATTTCTGCCACATTGATTGCTTTTGAGCCTGCAGTAATCTTACTCATTACCTGCTTTGAGATACCTAACTGTTCTGCTAAAAATTGTTGGGTTCTTCCTTGTGTTGTTAAAATGCTCTGTATGTTATTACCAACTTGTTTAAAAATTGTACTTTCCATAAATATAACCTCCCTTCCAAAACTCGCATCTTATTTATCTCTGTTTACTATATACTATTCTTACCAAAAAGTCAATGAAATATAGACGAATTATGAAAAAAAGACTTATTAATCCACCATATGTTTACTGGTTCTTTCGTTTTGGAGGCTGTTCGCGTTCTGCATGTTTCGCTTATGTAAAGTTCCTCAATCCATACAACAAGATCGCACAATTCGGTTGTATAAGCAAACGATTATAGCGTATATCCTACAGGTATATAAGTATTTTGCGCAGGTATTTTACTTGGCTCAGTGAAGAAATGATAAGGGATGATCAGCTTCCGTATCATCCCCTTTCCATATTCTTTTCTGTGTCCAATCATACCCCTGTTCAACCCAAAAACTATGATTCTCTGTTAACCCAAGAGGTAAAAAAGCACAACTGGCAAAATAAAGACTTCCTGTAGAAATATAAGCTTCACCTAAAGCCGGCTGACCTGAACATAATCCGATTTTTAAAAAGCCATCTTTACGATAAGAGCTAACAGACAAAGTCCGTTGTATAATTGCTCCCAGTGCTTCACGTACACAGCCATAGGGCAAATCCCCGGGAAGCCACTGTTCCAGCGCCGCTTGTGCCAAAAGATGAAACACCCCGCATCGATATGCCAGCGAACGTCCTATGGGCAGGAAAGCACCATCGGGAGCAATCATCCGTTCCAATATAGTCACATGCCGGGATGCACGTTTCATTACCTCATCCTGCTGATGTGGTGTAATCAACTCAGGAAAATTCCTGCATAAGTCCAGCATCATAGGATGTATGATCATGCTATTATAATAGTCCAAATGAAATGAGGTCCCATCTGCATACCAGCCATCACCGCAATACCAGGACTGTATCAAATTAAATGAACAAATTACATTAAAACTTTCATATTGCCCGTCATACTTTTTCAATACTGCTTCAATTTCTGTGGCAAACAAGAGCCAATTATTTAATCCTGGGCGAATGGTGCGGGTCAGGCGGAATGCGGATAGAATATGCGTTTTTGTTTCCGGTGTTAATTTCTCCCATAAATAATGCGGAGCACGCAAAATAGACTGTGCGATAAATGCGCACTCAACCAACAGTTGGCTGACTGTATAACAGTGCTTTTCAAAATCAGCATAATCAGCAGAAGAGGGATTGAACTGATGGGCTAAGGCTTTTTGCGCCATACATCTCACTTGACTCTGGAGTACAAGTTCCTCTTCGTCTGTCACAGCTGCTTCAAGCCAGGGAGCAATTCCGGTCAGTATCCTGGCAACTGCTTCAAAAGCTGTAAAAGCAGAACGAAAAGCACCTTCTTTTTGTTCAGCACAGATTACTTTCTTAAGCCGGTCATTTGCCGCTGCCGCAAGCACAGGGTGAATTAATGTTTTAAGGTAATCTAAATAATCAGCACGATTCATTTGGCTGGTCCTCCTTGAATACTTCTTTTACTGCCTCTAAATATCCGTATCCAAACAAATCATCCGGCTGCAGATAACTGCTTTCCGTCCATTCATTCCAGCTGTTCACGGTAACCAATGGTATTTGTTCTGGTCGTTTATCAAGGTAATCCTTTGCTGCCTGGAATGCTTTCTTTACCTCAGAGGGTGTGTTACCGGTAATCACATCATCTAAAACGCCCTGAAATCTCGGATTGTTATCCCATCCAAGAGATATATGAGGAAAGTAGGGAATCTCATAAGTTGCGTCTATTCGCTGCCACTCGGCTGCAACTTCCGGCAAAATCGCAGAATAATCCTGTCTGATATTAGCAAAATGAACATATTGATAGTGGCTTGCACTATCAAATCCCAACTCTTTTACCACTTCCTTTTGCGAAAAGTCTCTGGCGGAATCCACGCCGCTAATATTTAAAGCATTTTCTCCCCAGAGAACAGCTTGCATATGCAAACCCGGCAATCCTGCTGCAACAGCTTTTTTTCTAAACCCATCAAGAGCGGCTCGGGCTTCTGATATACCGCCCAATCCTGAAATCAGGTTAGCCAAATCATAAATCATAAAAACCGGCATGCCTTCTATTGTATAGTAATTTGGCAATTTGAAATATTTCTTGATTAGCCGGTCACATATTCTGTCAAACTCCACACGGTCAAGCCTGCCGTCCCAGATTACGGTATCAGCTCCCGCTAAGCGCTTATCCCAGGTAACATTTGCATCATGATTTGCCCACATCAAATAGAATTTCATTTTTTCATTATTTTTTGCTTTTAAAAATCCATCATTAAGGCAATGCTCAAGAAACGGGCGGCGGTCATACCAATACCAGTCATAAATGAACACATTAACACCATGGTCTGAAGCTGCATCTATCTGCATCTGCATGACATAGGGATCCGCCTCATCCTGATAACCCCATAATGGTCTTCGGGGCCATGCATGTCCTGGAAATTTAGAGCCTGCCTGTCGGACTGTCTGCCACTCACCGTTCTTCTCCGGCCAGAATGGATAAGCACGCGGTTCCATTCCGGTATAAGCCGGCCATATATATGCTGCAATATCATAAATATTTTTCATAAAACTCCCACCTGTGCGCTCTGCGCACATCCAAATCAAGATATTGAAAAGACATCTTTGTTATGTTTTAATACCGCCGGCTACCATCCCTTTCAGAAAATACTTCTGGTTCACAATAAACAGAACCATCGGGACAATTACAACCAATGACATCAGTGCAAAGATAGCACCCCAGTCTGAACCACGTTCGTTTCTGAATGTAAAAACAGCCAGGGTAATTGTCTGTTTGCTCCGTTCACTTAAGAACAGCTGCGGTAATAAAAAGTCATTCCATATTCCTAAGATTTGAATCATGATATAGGAAATCCATACCGGTTTCATCAAAGGCAGAGTGATATGCCAAAAGGTTTGAAAATAATTACAGCCATCTATTTCTGCAGCTTTTTCTATTTCAATGGGTATGTTTTTCATAAAACTGGTAAATAGCAAGATGCCCATTGATACGTTGCTGGCATATAACAGTATCATGCCAATACGCGAGTTCAGCAACCCCAACTGACGCATCAATGAAAAAAGAGGTACCATGTTCGCCACACTTGGTATCATCATTGCACTCAGAAAAATAAAATAAACTATGGTATAGATGACTTGTCTGTTTCTGGCAAGCGGATATGCTGCCATCGTACAAATCATTACAGACAAGATCAGTGCACCGCCGGTTATTATGATTGTATTCAGCATCCCCGAATAAAAAATATCACTTTTAAGCACTGCAGTAAAATTTTCAAAGAGTAAAGCACTTGGAAAAATTGCTGACCTGTTGATTTCTACATTTTTCTTAAATGCCGACAGGAATATATTCAATACCGGTAATAATACAATGATACATAAAACATAAATATATATATATTGCAGGATACGTCCTATTTTGATTTTCATTCTAATATTCCACCTCTCTTTTTCTCGTGATGGACAGCTGTAAGGTTGTAATAGCAGCAATTATGATGAAAAACAATATACCAATCGCACTTGCATAACCAAACTGCCGCATCCCAAAAGCGCGTTGATAGATTTGCATCGCAATAGTGGTTGATGCGCCATTTGGGCCGCCGCCTGTCAGGGAAAGCGGTATCGCATAGCTGTTTAAGGCTCCCGTTATACTAATAAACAGAGTTACAGTTATGGAGGGCATCATCAATGGCAATGTTATTTTGAACAGTCTGTTAAGACCTGAGCTGCCATCCAGGTCAGCTGCTTCATAAATATCCTTAGGTATGCCGTTAAGTCCTGTTAAAAAGAATATCATACCATATCCGGTGTATTGTAAGGACTGTATCACTGCCAATACCAGCTTGACTGAGCTTTCATTGCCTAACCACATATTCTTGAATTGTCCCAGACCAATCACCTCAAGAAGCTGATTGATATAACCCGGATATTGCAGAAATTGAATCCAGGTATAGCTTAACACAATAGGTGATAAAACCGCCGGTAAGTATAATATTACCTTTATCACCCCATGGCCCCTGACTTTTGAAAATACAATCAGCGCGGCACTGAATTGCAGGAACAAACCCATCAATAACAAAGCGATAGCCAGGTAAAAGGTATTTCCTACTGATTGCACCAAAGTACGATCCTTAAATATTTGAATAAAGTTTTGGATTCCAATAAAATCCTTTTCTATCGTGATTCCATTCCATGAGGTTAATGAATACATTATATTTTGTATCAGCGGGTAATATGTAAACAGCAAAAACAAACCCAGGGCAGGTAAGATAAACAATCCTGAACATATGTGGTGACGAACTGCTCTTTTGACTCTGAACCCTTTTCTTTGTTTTACAGCAGGTTTTGCTTTCGGAACATTAGTCACTGCTTCTGATGTTTTCTTCATTTTTGCTCCCATCTGCCCGCCTTGTCCTTTCAGGCATCTTTAGCGGGCACTCAAATCAAACAGACCTTACAGAAAATCCGGAAGAATATAAAGACGAAATTCCAGGGGATTTCATTTTTACATTCTTCCTGTGTGAGATTCAGAAAATTTTATTTGTTCTGTAATTCTTTAATCGCATCAATATATTCCTGTAAATCAACAGTAGACATAGCAGCCTCATAATCTGCATCAATACGCTCCAGGAGTTCGTCCACGTTTGATCCGGTATAAATATCTGCTGCATATTGATTAACATTTGCATTGTATCCCGGCGGCATTTTTGACATTACGGCAAAGTTTAACACTACATTTTCTTCATTGAAGAATTTATAACTGTATTCGAAGACTGGATCAGCTACAGTTTCAATATTCATTCCTGTAAGTCCCTGACTTTCCAGGTATTCCCGTAATACATCGTCACTGATAAAATACTCGAAAAATTTTTGAGCCGCTTCAGGATTCTCACTATTTGCAGAGAGTACTAAAACACGGTCAACTGATGAATTGGCATAATAATTTCCATCTGACAGGCGTTCATAAGGTAAAGGAAAAGCACCTAATTCAAATACCTCCGGCTCTGATTCTGCTACAGGAGTGGACGATGGAACCCAAGGGCCGCTGACAAACAATTGTGCACCGCCATCTACCAAGTACTGCGCTGATTGCTCCCAACCCATACTTAAGGTGTCTTTGGAAATCCAATCATTACTCATATAGTAGGATAATTTTTCAAATGACTCCCGATATAAATCAGAAAGCTTTGTTTCACCAGTTAAGATTGACAGTTCAGCATTATGTGGTGCAACCATATTTAAGGCAAACGCCTTGTTGAAAAATATCTGCCTTGTGGAGTACATTGCGCTCCACAAATCACCGGGGCTGACTGCCAGAGGTGTTTCACCCAGTGCGGCAATATCTGTTAATAATTGCTCGAATTCCTCCAGGGTTGTGGGAATTTCCAAATTATGCTCTTCAAAAAAAAGCGTATTATAGTATACAAATGGGTCGCCGATACTTCCGTTTATTGCAAACCCGTATGTTTCCCCATCAACGGAGAGCAGACGGGTAATCTCCTGATTCTTTGACTGATTCTCTATTCCTGCAATGCCATCCAGAGGTTTGATATAACCGTTTTTAACCAAGTCAGGTATCATAGAGGGATTCACCAAAAAGACATCCGGTACGGAACCCCCAAGCATCATTGTGTTCAGGAGCTGTTCGTAGTTTGAACCATCCAGTGATTGATTGGTAATGCGGATATTAGAATTTTCCTCCATAAATGAATCCAGGACAGGCAGGTCCTCGCCTTTCGTCATCCATGAAACGTAGTTCAGGGAAATGTTTTCTGTGCTGCTTTCTGTACTGCTCTCTGTGCTGCTTGTGTCATTGGCTGTGCTTACCGGATCAGTCGCTGTGCTTACCGGATCAGATGAGTTATTATTACCGCATGCAGACAAGCTCATCACCAAAAGACTTGTAATTCCAATCGTACAAATAATTTTCTTTAACATAACCTTCCTCCTAAAGTTTATTTTTGTTATGACTTATTATATGATTGCTTTCTTCATCTGCAAAGGGTAGCATTAATGATATTGAGTGTGTTTTTTGTTCTTTTAATTTTTACGAAAATGTTTGCGGTATGCGCCTGGTGTTAATCCGGTGGCAGATTTAAATACTTTATAAAAATGTTTAATATCACGGTATCCAACAAGTTCACCAACATCTTTTGCGGTACTGTGGGGGTCCATTAACAGACGTTTTGCCTCATTGATACGAGTACCGGTAACATATTGAATGAAACTTATTCCGGTTTGCTCTTTAAATAAGCGTGAAAAATAACCTGGTGATAAGTACACAGATCCGGCCACGCCTTCCAGTGTCAGGGGATCACCCAGATGTTCCAGAATATATTCGCGTGCATGGTTTATCACATCATAATCGCTATCTGCATCTGCATCGGCAGCCAGTGCCAGGGTCCGGTCAGCTTTTTGGCGTATCCAGTTTAGTATATCAGCGGCATTGTTCATTTCTGACACTTCCTGATAAAGCGTGAATTCTTCTCCAATCAAGCCGCTGTCAATAAGATTGCTTCTTAAAAAGCCAGTCAGGAGTAAGAGAACCTGTAATGTAACATTTCTCAGATACTCTGTATACTTATTAGCTGCAGCATCAGTAACGAAAAAAGGAGCGTATAAATCAGCAAGCTGTTTTCTTACACCATCCACATCATGGTTCTTCAGCTTATGCAGTAAAAGATCAAGCTGTTCAGGTGCCAGGCTCCAGGAATCATCACTCCTGGTAATCCGTCCATCTGTTTTACCAATCTCCTGTTTCAACATACGATATGCATATTGATAACTGGCATGTAACTCACTTAAATCACCAGTTACATAACCAACAGCCGCATGCAGATTCGGATGAAGCTTCCCCCTGCACAAATCCTTGATATTCCGGAATAACTCTGTTAAGCGTCCCTTATCTGTAATAAGTACGGCAGGCAGGCTGAGCAGTAAGATTAAACTCTGTTGTTCTATGAAGCTAAAGGAAGCCACATCATTTTTAAGAAGCATATTATTGGCAATTTTTTCAACTTCATCAAGTAAAGCAGAAAGACCCTCGCCGGGCTGGGGGTGGATTCTGAAGAGGGCAATTGCATAATGGCTGTATGGAAGTTTTGACAAAAGGATATGGCTGTTCTCTTTAATATAAGCCTTGTTCGTTTGCCGCTGAAAAATAATGCTGCTGATAAAATTATTTCTTTCATTCACAACACTTTTGTTTTCTTGCAGTCTGTGGAGTTCCAGCTGCCGCATTGCCCCCTCCACAGTTCTGAGAAGCTCTTCATCTGAAACCGGTTTAAGCAGGTATGCGTATGCATTGTGACGCAAAGCCTCTTGTGCTGATGAAAATATCTCATACCCTGACAATAATATATAGATTGTTTTATAATTACTATCTCTCAGTATTCTTAACAATTCAATACCGTCAATCTCCGGCATCCGAATATCTGCTATAATGATATCCGGTTCTTGTTCCTGCACCATTTGTAAGGCATGTGCACCGTTGCCTGCTTCACGGATATCATGATATCCGGCATTTATCAATATATGATATAAATAATCACGTGCAGTAACCTCGTCATCAATAATCAGAATGCTCATTTGACTTACCTCCGATTTGTTCCAGTGCCGGCGCTTCATTAAGTCGTGCAGGCAGGGTTATCCGTACTGTTGTATATTCTTCGCTTCGAGACATCTGTAATCCGTACTGTTCACCATAATGCAGACGAATCCGGCGATTCACATTGAATATTCCAAGCTGTTCCTGAGACAAAGGGCTGTCTGTTAAAGGCTTTGCCAATCGCTCATTTATTTGCTTCATGTTTTCCTCATCAATGATATTTCCGGTATTGGCAATATAGATAATAAACAGTTCACCTAATCTCTTTGCAATTATATGCAATTTCCCAGTTTTTGCAAAAGACTCAATGCCATGTTGAATGGCATTTTCCACCAGTGGCTGAAGTGTAAGCTTCAGGATGGATAAAGGAAGGACAGCATCATCAATATCATAATCCACCAGGTAGTTGTTTCCAAAACGGCATTGCTGAAGATAAAGGTATTTTTTAGTGACTTCCAAATCCTCTGCGAAGCTTACCTGATACTGACCTTTGCTCAGGTTATAACGAAGAAGATCCGCTAAAACCTGCACCATTTGTATTGCCTTGAGACTATCTTTACTGTCAATCACAGCTTTGATCGAATGCAAAGTATTGAATAGAAAGTGCGGATTAATCTGGCTTTGAAGTGCCTCCAGCTCGGCTCTGGTAACCAATAGGTTCATTTCATATCTTTCTTTTATGAAATTTTTTGTCTGCATAAGCATGTCATTGTAAGCGATACCAATCACCGAGATTTCATCAGAACCCTTGATATCAACTAATGCATCCAGGTTACCTTGTCCCACTTGCTTGAAAGACTGCGTCAGTTGTTTAAGCGGCTTCGTGACAATGAAGGCCATGACTGCAGACAATGTAAATGAGAGTAAGATTAACACAAGGAGAAGCAAAACATTGATATTAAGTAATAAATCAGTAAGCTCAAATTGTCTGTCCAATGGAAGATATGAGATGATGCGCCAACCCAGTCCTGTTGGCGGTGATATGGAACGGAATACGGAGGTTCCGTTAATGGTTACAACAGCTGTTCCAGATTCAGTATCTGCATAATTTTCATTAAAATCAATATTTTCATCAGTATTCCCTGACCAGATGATTTGACCGTCCTGGTCGATAAGCAACAATATCTCTTCCTCCAATAGAGATTCGGGATTAAGCAAATCGACAATATACTGAAGCGGTTGATATACAACCACTACACCTAAAGGCTGCCGGCTGCCGGAATATAATACACGGCTTATGGAAACCAATGATTGTGTTGTATCATAATGGAATAGATTGCTGTGATTTACCCTGATTAAGGGACGACCCTTCAATTCCAGTGCTTGCTGAAACCACTCATCAGCAGAGCTGTTATAGTTATTTAAGGAGTTTCCATAGCGGTTCCAGCTTAAGTAAGGGATACCATCCAGGGTTAAAAGAGCAACCCCATCCAGATTGTCATTCAACTGCAGCTGTGTGGTTAAAAGTGTGGAAATTTTACCTCTGGCAGAATAGAACTGTGAAGTTATTGGTGTCTTAAATAAATCTTCCAAATCCTGAGTGTTCGCATTCAGTAACATGGATTGCTTATCTAAAAGCTGCATGTTGGAATTGACTGCCTGGATTATCTGCTGATCAAGAGAGACGCGGTACATCTCCATATTTTCACGAGATTGCGTCATTAAAACCCGGGCATAGTAAATAACCATGAATCCAAAAATAAAGATCATGGGGATTGTATAACTAAAGAATAATTTGTACCTCAGCTGACCACGAGACTGTCCTGGCAATTTTATTTTCTTTTTCATATATTTATTATAACCAGTATTATGAAATCTTCAATATGTACAGGATAAGACGGATAAAAAACACACTCAATATCAAAAATGCAACCCTTTGCAGACTAAGGAAGGTGAACATATAATGTTCCTATAAAGTCAACCATCAAATAGGAGGAAGGTTGAAAAAGTGCATTTCAACCTATTTGATTTGAGCGCGCGCTGAAGCGCGCATAAGGAGGAAAAATGAAATGGTAAGTTCAAAACAGTTTGAACCAGGGAGAACCGGTCGGGGTGTGTTAATAATAATATTTACAGTCCTCTTCTTTTTAACCGGAATCCTGAACTGGAATGGGGATATTGGGGTTTTGGCAGCGGAGACATCCCCGAATCCGAACCTGCTGGTAAATCCGGGTTTTGAGACCGGTACTACAGAAGGCTGGAGTGCATATGGAGGTTCGAAACTAAGTATTGTTGACGCGGATACCAATTCCGGCGGTTATGCATTAAAGATTTCAAACAGAACCCAGGGCTATAGTTCGGCTGTACAAGATGTTACCAATGTGCTGAGGAGTTATGGGCCAGGCAACTATAGCATATGTGCCCATGTTAAACATGCAGCTCCGGTTGAGGGCGGTTCCTGTACTGCACAGTTTACCTTTAATGCTGACGGTTCTACGCCTCGTTATCCGCAAACAAGTCTCACCCCCATTAACGCTGATGATTATACCAGACTGGAGGCGGATATAACCCTTTCATGGGTGACACTCAACTCTGCCTTACTGTATATCAATACCGGCGGGGGTTGTACCCACGATCTCTATGTGGATGATTTTAGTTTGGTGAATCTGGATGAGGGCAGCCCGGACACCGAATTAAATGAGCCGGGACCTGAAAATCTTGCACTGTATAAACCGGTAACGGCTTCCAGTACGCAGAGTGCAAGTTATTCACCTTCGTACATTACAGACGGGAAAAATGCCAGCAGCTGGACACAATGGGCATCTGATGTTTCCCAGGGGCCGCAATGGGTAGAAATTGATTTTGAAGGAACCGTGATATTTAACAGAGTAGAAATGTACTTTCATACCGGGCGGGAGCAAAAGGGATATGAAGTCCAATATTTAGATAACGGAGTGTGGAAGAATTGTTTTGGCAGAGTGACAGGCAACATGAATGATCATATGTCACATACGTTTAAAAAAATAACAACTTCAAAACTCAGAATCTATGTGGAAGAAGGTACTGTCGGGCAGGATGGTGAAAACGGAACTGAAAATGTTGCACGTATTGTTGAAGCAGAGGTATACTACGACAAGAATCTGGCTCTTGGTAAATCTGTAACAGCGTCCAGTACCCAGGAAGGCTATTCTCCTTCAAACATAGTGAATGGCAATCAGGAACCAAATACATGGACACACTGGGCAGCCGATGTTTCTCAGGGACCGCAGTGGATTGAGATTGACTTTGGCGAACCAACAGAATTCAGGAGGGTGGAATTTTATACAAAGACCGGATATGAGCAGATGGGGTATGAAGTTCAATACTGGTCAGGGACGGAGTGGACAGGCTGCTTCCCAAAGGTGGAAAACAATACGGAGGACCATCGTTCACACAGCTTTGATGTGGTAACCGGTAATAAACTGAGAGTGTACATGACAGAAGGAAATGTGCAACAGAATGGGGCAGGCGGCAGCGAAAATGTAGCAAGGATTGTCCAGGTGGAAGTGTATAACACAAGTGGAGTCTTTATAGACAGTACAGTATATCCCGAGCCTGTTCCCCAGAGTATAGAATACCGCCAGGAAAAAACAGCAGTCGGCGCAATCAGGTGGGATGCCTGGGGCGCAATTGACGAGGACAGGGCGCCCGGAACACAGACACAAAGGTCGCTTTCCCCCGGCATATACCATCACAGGCTCCCTTGGTATGCAGCAGTTACCGGTGAAAATTCTGCAAGTATTCCCGTATACACCCAGGATATCGTTGACCAGGAAATACGATATGCTAAAAATGCGGGAATTGATTATTGGGCTTTTGTAATGTATGAAATGGATAATGGTCAGCCATTAAATCTGGCAAGGGATCTG
>Ga0153941_1000797_pt1 | contig 13218 bp, 9 predicted proteins | sample TSNJ025MetaG_FD_104733 | JGI IMG/M metagenome (GOLD analysis project Ga0153941, IMG submission 104733) | Attine ant fungus gardens microbial communities from New Jersey, USA - TSNJ025 MetaG | ecosystem: Host-associated > Fungi > Mycelium > Unclassified | place: USA: New Jersey, Brendan T. Byrne...
AATTCCAACAGGAACTAAACAATCTGAATTAATGAAATTATTAACTGAAGACTTTAGAGCTAAATTGAGTGATTATTATGTTTATGCCGATGATATTGAAAGTATTGATGTTACTACACCAAGGTATGAACCTACGCAAGAACAATTAGACACTAAAGATTTTGTGTGAATTCCACCTAAACATACAGATCAAGCAAATCTTGGTATAAGTTATTTATGACTTGGTTTCACTGTAACTTATAAAGATGGGACAATTAAAACACCTAGTCAAGGTCCTGTCGATGAAGATGGATATCATCATAGTAATTCTGTTTTAATTGCTTGAAACTTAGATGCAACTATTACAATGATATAGTAAAAAATTAATTTTATTGTAAAAGCAGTGGTATATGAAAAATTCATATGTCACTGTTTTTTTTATAAATGAATAAAGAAAATTATTTTCCTAAAAAGAGTGTTAAAATAATAATTAAACAAGTTTAATAATTAGTTAAAAGTTCTCAATTTGAACTTTTTTTAATGAAAATTTAGTTAATAAAATTCTAATTTTTTAAATCTTAAAAAGATATTCCAGAAACAGTTGATACTCAAGAAAAAGCATTTAATTTATTTACCCAAGAAAATTTGACAAAATATCCGATCTAGCAAATAATGTTGAAGCTGGAACATTTACATCATCAAATTATGCAGTTTTTGATTCATTAATTTAATGCAAAATCAAACAGCAAATACAGTGGAACTATTACAATAACTATTAAATATATTGTTAATGAACAAATCTAGCAAAAACATTTTATGTTTTAGGAATATTACGATTATATAACTTTAAAATTCCAGTAAATACTAAACAAGAAGATTTAATTGGAATTTTTACAAAAGAAATTAAAACATTATATCTAAATTCCGATGGTTCTTTTGAAAGCAATATTGCAGCAATAGAATATCTTACTCAAGAACAATTAAATACAGTAAGAACTTTCTGAACACCATCAAGATTTGATATGAATGGTAGAAACTGAAGTGCTTTAAGACTTACAATTCGTATTAGTTATAAAGATGGTTCATATAAAGACCTAATCATATATGATGTAGAAATTTCTATTACAGTAATAGAAAGCAAATAAATAATTTCTCAATTAAATTAACTACAAAATAATGGTGAGGCTAAAATTTACTATAAAAATAGTGGAATATGCTTTTCATACTCCACTATTTTTTATTTTTTATAACCAACAATAACTTTATCAATTAATGCTTGAGCAAGTTTAGGATTAACTTGACCTTTAGTAATCTTCATAATTTGACCCATAAAAAACTTATTAGCTCTAACAGGATTATTAAAATATTCTTCAACACGAAGTGGATATTCCTGAAATAACTGTTCAATTATTGGTTTAATTTCTGTTTCATTACTAATAACTTTTACATCTCAAATTGCTAATAATTGTTGAGGACTATTTTCATTTGAAGTAAAAATTGTTGCTAAAATTTTTTGACTTTGTTTATTATTAACTTTTTCTTGACTAATTAACTTAATCAACTCTGATAAATGTCGATAATTAATTCTTGTATCATTAATATTATTAATATTATTTTGACTAAGATATTTTAAAACTGGCCCTAAAAGAAAGTTAATTGTTGCTTTTGTCATGTTATTATCTTTAACAATCAATTCAAACATTAAGCGTAAATCTTCACGATCTAACAAAATATTAATTTCTGCATCAGACAAATGATATTGTGTCTTTAAATAATTAACAATTTGCTCTGGCAAAAATGGCATATCGGCAATAATTTGATTAATTCATCTTTGATCTAATTGAATTGGTAAAATATTAGGCTCACGAAAGTATTTATAATCAACAATTGATGTTTTTTCTCGCATTAAAACTGTTTGTTTTGTTTTTTCATCAAATCTTCTTGTTTGTGAAACTATTTTTGTTTTAGCATCTAACAACTTTGTTTGGCGAGTAATTTCATCATCAACAGCTAAAGTAATATTATGTAAAGAATTAAGATTCTTAACTTCAACTTTTGTTCCTAATACTTTTGCATCTGGTTGCTTTAAAGAAATATTTAAATCACATCGCAATGAACCTTGACTCATATCAGCATCACTAATATCTAAGGCAACTAAAAGTTTTCTTAAAGCTTTAATATAAGCAACTACTTGTTCAGAACTAGTAAAAATTGGTTTTGTTACTAATTCTAACAAAGGAATTCCAGCCCGATTATAATCTAAAAAAGTAGCATCACCTTCATGAATTTGTTTTGCTGTGTCTTCTTCAATATGAACGCGTTCAAATTCAACTAAAAATGGTTGATCATTAATAACAATCTTTAATTGACCATCACGACCAAAAGGATGGTAATACTGAGTAATTTGATAACCTTTTGGTAAATCAGAATAAAAATAATTCTTACGATCAAATCGTAACAACGAATCAATTTCCATTTTTAAAGCATGAGCCAATTTAACAGCAGCAACTACTACTGCTTGATTTAAAACTGGCATTGTTCCAGGATAACCACAATCAATCGCACTAGTTTGACTATTTGGTGTTGCAGCAAAAGTATTAGCAGCACCAGAAAAGCATTTAGTTTTAGTTTTTAATTCAATATGAACTTCAACACCAATTGTAACTTGATAATTACTCATCTTTTTCTCCTAATAATTTATTTTTAAAATTGATTTTATCACTTAAAAATTTTGCAAGATTAAGAACAGTTTGATCTTTAAATGGTGCTGAATTAATATTAATGCCAATTGGTAAACCATCAACCATTGTTAAAGGAATAGTAATTGAAGCAGAACCATTAAAATTAGCTAATAATAATAAATCTTCTAAATAATCATGTTTTTTTGGTAAGGTTTTTGTCTTTTTTAAAATTGTTTTAATTTCCGGTGCTGGATTACTTGAAGGCATAACAATAAATGCATCATACTCAGAAAAGATTTTTGCTAATTCTTGAACAATTAATCTTCTAATTTTCTTTGCTTTAACAAATAATTCTTTTTGATGACCTTCTGATAAAGCATAACTACCAATTACATAACGTCGCTTCACAACATTACCAAAGCCAGCCGTTCTTGTTTTAATCATTGTTTCACGATAATTTTTTCCTGGTTTACGAACACCAAAATTAATGCCATCTAAATTAGCATGACAACTAGTTGCTTCAGCAAAAGAAATAATCATATATACTGGTAATAATGCTTTTAATAACTCTTGATCAAAATCAAGATAATCTACTTTTACTTGGTAACCAGATAGCGTTTTCATTAAATGATCAAATGATGCTTTAACTGATTTATCTCAATGATAAGAATCATAATTTAAAACAGCAACTTTTAAACCACTAACATCATTAGTTAAATTCTTAAAGTAATTAGTTTCGTTACTAGCAACACTAGTAAAATCATTTAAATCTTTCTTTACTAAAGTATCTAAAACGATTGCAACATCATCAACATGATTAGTAAAAATTCCAACTGTATCTAAACTAGGAGCATAAGGAAAAACTCCATTGCGAGAAATTAAACCATAAGTTGGTTTATAACCAACAATACCGCAAAAAGCAGCAGGTTTACGAATTGAATCACCAGTATCAGTCCCAATCGCAAAAGGGACAACACCAGCAGCAACTAAAGCAGCCGAACCACTAGAACTACCTCCAGTAATATGTTCTCTATTTCATGGATTATAAACATATCCTGTATTAGCATAAAGACCATCACCACCCATTCCTAACTCATCTAAAGTAGTTTTAGCAAGATTAATTGCTTGACGATTTTTTAATAAGCTATTAACAGTACTATCATAACTAGGAACAAAATTAGCCAAAATATTTGATGAAGCAGTAGTTTTTTGACCAATTGTTGCAATATTATCTTTTAAAACAAATGGAATTGCAAACAAAAGATTATCTTGTTCAACAGTTCAATTTGCTAATTTTTTTGCTTTTTTTTCAGCATCTTTATGAAGAGAAGTAACAACAGCATTCAAATTACTAAACTTTTTTAATCTTTTTAGTGCTGAATCAATTAAAGTTTCTGGAGTAATATCGCCTTTAACTAATAATTGATGCAATTGCTCAATTGAAAACTGTTGATAATTAATTTTCATCATTAATCACTCGATTTATCACAATATAATCGCCTTTCACTTTTGGAGCATTATCTAAAACTAATTTCTTATCTAAGGAATCCGTAATAATATCTTCTCGTAAATATTGACTAGTAATATCAAAAGGAAAATCTAATGGCAAAATATTATTAGTATTAATCTTTTGTACTAATGCCATTTGTTTTGTAATTACTGCAAATTCTAATAATAAGGCTTTTGTTTGTTTTTTATCCAATTGAAAAAATAAATCTTCAGAAAATTGTTGTAAATCAATTTTAGTAATTTTAGTTTTTAATTTGACCATAACTTAAATTCCTTTCATCTTTAATTTTGTTTTAATTCTATCATTAGAATAAATGAAAGAAAGAAACTAATTACCATTTTTAATTAATACCATTAATTCTTCTTCATTAATAATTTTAACATCTAACATCTTAGCTTTATCAAGTTTTGAGCCAGGTTCATCGCCAACTAATAAATAAGTCGTATTTTTACTAATAGTATTTGTAACATTAGCACCATAATTTTTTAATAAATTAGCAAAATAATCTCGTGATCTTGATAAAGCACCCGTAATAACAAAAGTCATATTAGCAAAAATTTGTTTTTCTCGACTTGTTTTAGTTGTATAAGTAAAATTAAGTTTTGCTGTTTTTAACTTAGTAATTAATTTTTTATTATTTTGATTAGCAAAATAATCAACAATGCTTGTTGCAATTACTGGACCAACATCATTAATCTCTGCTAAAACTTGATATTTTGTTTTCATTAAATTATCTAAGGTTTTAAAATTTTTCGCTAATACTTCAGCAGTCTTTTCACCAACATGTCTAATTCCTAAAGCAAATAATAATCGTTCCAAAGAATTATCTTTTGATTTCAGAATCATTGTACTTAAGTTATTAAATGATTTTTCACCAAATTTTTCTAAATTAATAATTTCTTGACGATAATTAACCAATTGATAAATATCAGCAACATTATGAATTCACCCTAACTCAACAAATCGTGCTAAATTTTTATCCTTTAAACCAGTAATATCCATGGCATTTCGTGAACAAAAATGAATTAATGACTTTAAAATTCGTGCCGGACAATTAGTATTAACACAATATTGATCAACTTCATCATCAACTTGCTCTAAAATACCATGACACTTTGGACAATTAGTTGCTTTTTTAAATTGGTGACTATTTTTCTTACGATCTTTAATAATTGTTTTAATGACTTCTGGAATAATATCGCCGGCCTTTTTAATTTCAACCGTATCACCAACTCGTAAATCACGTTCAATAATATAATCACCATTATGAAGTGTTGCATAAGTAATTGTGCTACCTGATAATCCAACCGGTTCTAAGCGAGCATTATAAGTAATCCGACCTGTACGACCAACAGTTGGAAAGATTTCTAATAATTTTGTCACTGTTGTTGCTGCAGGAAATTTATAAGCAATCGCTCATCTTGGTGCTTTATTAGTATTACCTAAAACTTCATAAGTTGTTAAATCATTAACTTTAATAACAATCCCATCAATTTCATAAGATAAATTATTACGAATTTTTTGATATTTAGTAATATAAGTTCAAACTTGATTAATACTCTGACATAATTTTCATTCTTTATTAATATTAAAGTTATTTTCGGCCAAAATTTTTAATGTTTCACTATGAGTTTTAATGCCATCATTTAAAGCATCAATATAATAATAAAGAAAAGCATCTAATTTTCTTTTTGCTACAATAGTTTTATCCAATTGTCGTAATGAACCAGCAGCAGCATTACGAGGATTAGCAAATAATGGTAAATTTAATTTTTTTTGTTCTTGATTTAATTTTTGAAAATCCTTTTTGCTTAAAAAAACTTCACCACGAACTTCTAAATTTTTAACAAAATTAGAATTTAAAGTTATAGGAATAGACTTAATCTCTTTAATATTTTCAGTAATATCTTCACCAAAACTACCATCACCTCTTGTTGCAGCTAATTTTAATTGCCTATTTTCATAAGTAACAGAAAAAGAAAGACCATCAATTTTTAATTCACAAACATAACTAATTTTATCTTGACCAGTAATCTTTTTTATTTGTTGATCAAACTTAACTAAATCATCATAATTAAAAGCATTAGCTAAACTTAACATTTGAGTTTGATGTGCAATTTTTCTTAATTGTGAAGTTTTGATTGAAGTGCCAACAGTTTTTGTTGGTGAATCAGCTTTCGCAAATTGGGGATATTGTTTTTCCAATTTTACTAACTCTTGATAAAACTGATCGTAAACACTATCACTAACTGATGGTTGATTAAGTTGATAATATTCATAGTTTCATTGTTTAATTTTGTTTATTAACTGGTCAATTTCTTGTTTAATTGCTCTTAAATCTTCCTTTTTGGCCATCTTTTACTCCATTATTTATTAATTATTAATATTATACTTTTGAAATAATTGTTGATATTCATTATTAAAATTTGGTAAAATTTGACTCTTACTAGAAAAACGTTCAACTAATAAATGTAAGTAATGATGATCGTTATCTGCTGCTAATTCTTGTTGATAATAATTATTATTACCTTTCAAATTAAAATGAACTCCTAAAACTTTAAAGTTATGAGATAAATAATTACGAATATCTTTAATATAATTTAATTGCTCCATCAAAACTCGTTGTTTATTAAAATCATTAATACCAAAATATTCAGCAATTTTATTAATATTATCATTATTTAAAGTTTCTAATAAACTTAAAATTGATTCAAAAGACATAACTTCAAATAACGAACGAATTGTTTTTGATTTTAAAACACCATTATGACTATATTTATAATATCCAGAACGAATAACTCTTCTTGCTGCTCGTAAATTTTTTAAATGATCTTGATTTAAATAATGACTATTATCAAGATTTTGAATTTCACTAATGAATAATTGTCGTAATAAAATTTTTTTCAGTGAATTTTCAATCATAAAAATATGTTTCAAATATAATAATCGTAAATCAACATTTAATAATAATAATTCATCTAACGAATGATTAGGATAACTTTTTTTTAATTGCTCTAAATATTTTTCATCAACAAGATTTTCAACCAATCAAGTTTCTGATAATGCCATTGGCAATTGCCCCCTTTAACTTTATACCCCTATGATTAACCTTTAATTGTATAAATACCAACTTTCGGTTTTTCAGTTTCTTTCTTGTCATCTTTTTTTGACAGCTTTTCTTTTTGGAGTAATTCTTGCTCTAATAACTCATTAATATTATTATAATGAATTTGATAAGTAGATGTTAAATCAAAGGTTTGTGTCAAGTTATTAAGTTTATTCGTCTTTTGACTAGCAAATAATTCTTCTAGTTGTTGATCATAATGATCAAATTTTTGTGTCTTCTTCTTGCTAAAGAAGTTCTTAAAGAAACTCTTAACATTAAAGATTGTTCAAAACTGTTTAAAGTTAATAATCATTGCTAAAATAACAACCAATCCAATACTTCCTAAGATTCCATAACCAATAATTGTTAAAGTTAACTTAGCATTATTAATTGCATTAACTGGTAAAAAGGTTGGAAATAAGTATAAATAACCAAATAAAATTGTTGCTAGAATTGGTAAAATTAAAATTAAAATATTTTGAACAATATATCTTAAATCGCTATTATAAGTTAAATTTTTTCAAATATAAACTCAAATGACAATCAAACGATAAACTCAACCAATTGCTAGAGAAAATAAAATCATATATAATGCTCAATCCTTATAACCATAAAAAGATAAAGTTCAACCTAAAGTAATTGACAAAACTAAAACAATTGCTGCTTGAATATATGAACTTCAAATTGTTTCTTTATGTTTAACAGTAGCATTAACAATCACCCTACCAGGTTCAGTTGCCACTTCTAAAGCATTTTTTAAAGATAAAAATAAAACAAAAGTTGGACTAGCTAAAAAGAAATTAAAAAAGATATCCCTACTATATGGATCGGTAATATTACTATTATTATATTGATTACCATAAATTGAAGCAATGATATACTGAGCAATAACAAATTGTAAGATAAAAGCAAAAGCTGCTACCATATAACTATACATTTCAAATTTAGTATAAGTTGCTCATTTAATCCGACCACTCTTAGCAATCCAATAGCCAAAAGCTTCACGAAAAGAACTAATCAAAATTAAAGCAATGTTTCTAATTGTTGTCGCAATAATTAAGTAATAAGCATAAATTGTTGTAAATGATAAACTTAAAAATATAGTAATTAAAATAATATCAATATTAGAAATTAATACTTCTGGTAAACGACTCAAACCAACTCATCATGATTGTCGCAATAAACGTTTTTGTTTAATTCATTTTTTATCTTGCAACCAGGGATATTCAATTTTAACAATAATATAAGTAACAATCGTTTTAATAATACCAGAAACAAGATAAGCAAAAAAAGGCACAAAAAAAGGCATATTTGGTACTAAAAATAAAGCAATTAGCAAAATATACATAATAATTTCGCTAAAAACAAAAACTAAACGATTTAAATAGCCCTTTTGATCTGATTGAATTAAGTTTTGATAAGCTCCAGAAAAATAAAAAAAGATTAATTCTTTTGAAGATAAACAAAGAATAACAACTGCTAATTCTCAAAAAGAAATATTAATATTAAAACCAATAAAAACACCAGGAACAAAGTATCTTAAAACTGCAACAATCGCTGCAATCGCAATGACAATTGTCAAATAAATTTTACCCATTCGTTGATATTTTTTCTTAGTCGTATTAACAATATCATTAACAGTTTCATAATCACCATTTTGTAACGGACGATATAAAGAAAACATTGTAATTAATCCAAGTCCACCTTCAGTTAACGACAAGTAAGCAAGAAACGAAACAATTACCCGAATCAAACCAACAAATTCACCTTGATATTGACGATTAATAACAAAAAGAAAAGTAAACTGAAATAAAGAAATAATAACTGTCATTATTACTCCTATCAGTGTATTAAAAACTGCTCTTCTTGTTGACATTTTTACTCCTAAAAATTATTAATATATTTATTTTATCACTTTTTTAGTTAATTTTTGCTTGTAATCCATATTGTTCAATTAATAAAACAACGGTATCTGAATTTTCAGATACCGTTCTCTAATAATGATAATTTTTAGTTCTTAAAAGCAGAACTTTTAAATAATTATTTGTATTCAAAATAATAATTATATTCTTTAATTGCACTCGTTGAACTATTAAATATTCCAGTTGTATTTGTTAAAGGTGAAAAACCTCTCATCGGATTTACAGAAGTAAGACCAGGCGACGAATCATTAATCTTAGTAGCATCAAAAAGTCAAGAATAAACACCAATCTTATTATCATCACGAGCAGTACTAATAAATGCTGTCGTATCTGAAATTCGAGAAAAACCAATCATACTGTCATTTTTTATCAAAGTAAAAGCATTTGATAAATCATTAATCTTAGTAACATCAAAAAATCAAGTAATAGGATCTTTACTCTTATAAGTTTTTGCCTGTTCGACAAATATTCCAGTAGTTTCACTTAAGCGATCAAAGCTAAATAATTTTTTACTTAATTTTGTAAAACCATGCGACGAATCATTAATCTTAGTAACATCAAAATAAAGCATTTCATCAGTCATTAAGTCACTCATAATTGCTGTCGTATCTGACAAACGATAAAACTGATATATTTTTTGACTTAAATTAGTTAATCCTTGTGATGAATCATTTACTTTAGTACTATCAAATAAAACAGCTTCACAAACTGAATTTCAAAAAACTGCTAATGTATCTGACAAACAAAGATATCTACGAAAATCTGCTTCAATCTTAGTTAACCCCTTATTTGGCTGATTTATTTTTGTACTATCAAAAAAATAAGTTTCGTCATTATTTGTATCAAAGATGCCAGATGTTTCTGACATTGGATGAAATTCATTAAAAATAAGATTTAATTCAGTAATCTTCATTGTTGTCAAATCAAAAAAGCAAGCATATCCATTTTCAGCTTTAAACATTCCAGATGTATCTGACATCCGATAAAAATAAATAGTTTTATGATTCAAGTTAGTAAATCCTTTTGACGAAGTATTAATCTTAGTAATATCAAATAAATATGTTGTTTTTGAATCAATAAAAATTACTAATGTATCTGACAAACGAAGAAATCTACCTTTTTTATTTAAATCAATAAGTCCTTTTGACGAAGTATTGACCTTAGTACTATCAAAAAAATAAGCTTTGGTACTAGTCTGATAAATAATTCCTGCTGTATCAGATACAGCAATAGATTGTCAAGCAACTCCTTTACTAGTTAATGTCGTAAACTTTGGAGTTGAACTAGCTGTTATGTTATTAAATAATGCAACATTTAAACTTAATGGTGAAATTGTTGTTCCAACTGTTGCCGCTGCTAATAGAGTTAAAAGTTGTTTCATAAATTATCCTCCTAAATGTTATTTTCTTTATTTTTTAATTTATATCTATTTTTAATAAAAAACAATCAACCATCAATGGTAATTTAAATATAAAAAAATAATGATAATTAAATCATTATTTTATGTTAAATTTTGTTACCATCATTTGTTCTAATTGTGATTGCAAATTAGGTAAAACAATAATTTTTTTGTTTAAGTACTCTAAAGGCGCTATTAAATTTTGAAAACTTAAATAATAAGCAAATAACATAATTTGTTTTGGCATTATAATAATTGAACCATACTTTTGATCACCAACAATTGGTAATTTTAAATAAGCCAATGAAGCACGAATTTGATGTTTTCTTCCTGTTATTAATTGACATTCAACTAAAGTAAAATCATTTATCATTTTTAATGGTTTAATCATAGTTTGGCAACTTTTAGCACCCGTAATTTTATCTTTAGTAAAAATCATTTTCTCTTGCTTTTCATCGTGATAAATAAAACCATTAAGATTTAATGCTGCTTTTAAATTACCCTGACAAACGGCTAAATACTTTTTTGTAATATTATTATTAAGTTGTGCTTGAATTAAATTTTGTTGAGCAAGTTTAGTTTTTGGATAAACAACCAAACCTTTAGTTAATTTATCTAAACGATACAAATGACTAATGGTAAAAGTTTGACTGTTAAAAAGCTCTGGTTCTTTTTGTGCTAAATAATAACGAACAATATTATCTAATGACTGATTACTTGGACTATGAATTGTAATACCATGATCTTTAATCACAACAACAATGTTTTGATCTTGATAAATAATTTCTGGTGCTAAATTTGGATTAATAACTTCAGACTTATTTTTAATAACTAATTTATTGTCATAAAGATAAATTACATCATTTTCTTGAACTAAGTATTTAAAATTAGTCACTCTTTTAGAATTGACTTTAATTTTTTTCTTATAAAACAAATGATAAATTTGTGATAATGGTGCATCTTTAAAAGTTTTTTTTAGAAAATTAATTAAGGTTTGGTTACTATCATTTTTATTAACAACTAATTTAATCATCATTAACTTAAACTAATAAATAAAGAAACTGTTGCAATCGTATTAACTAACATATGCAAAGCAATTGTATAAGTAGTATTACCACGAGCAATAATAAATAATAACGGTGTGGCAATTGACATTCCTAAGTAACCAAAAATATTATTTCAATCACCACTATCTAAAATATGCATTGATGGAAAGTAAACTAAAGAAGCAATATAAGCAATTCATTTATTACGAACAATACTAAAAGTTCCATAACGATAAGAAATTTCTTCATTAATTGGCGCTAAAAAGATTGATCCTAAAACTAAAGCAAAAATTCCTAATGGTGTTGTTGCCATTCGTTCTAATTGTTCTTGATTATCACTATCACCATTATTATTAGCAAAAAAATTAGTTTGATTAACAGCGTTAGAAATTGTATTAAAAATTAAATTTAAAACTGTAATTATTACAAGAAAAGTAATAACTCATAATAATAAACTAACTTTAGCTTCTTTAAATGTTGCAACAATTTGTTTTCGTAATCCTTTATTAGTAAAAACTACAATTAAAGAACCAATAAACTGAATTACTACTTGAATAATAAATGAAACTGCTAAAAATAATGATTCATTCTTGTTTTGATCAATTGCTTTCGTTTGAACAAGAAAAAGAATTACAATTAAACTACTAATAAAACCAAAAATAAAATGAGTATAAGCTGCTCAAGCACCTCGCTTTGCCATTGCCTTTCAATCAATAATAAAAGCAATTATCATACCAATAATTGGCACTAAAATTGTTAAAACTAAATCTAAAACTGATCAAGACTTAGAAGCACTATCACTACTACTAATATGATAACCATAAGTCTTAATAAGACTATAAATAATTGGCACTAAAATAAAAGATACAAGATAAATTACTGTAACAAATCAATTAGGATTTTTAAAATTAAATGGAAAATCATGCTCAGAACTTAGTTCTTTTGTTTTAAAAAAACTTAATTTTGAATTTTTAGCTTTTTCATCATGGTTTATTTGATTATCATCAGAAAAATTAGAAATTAAATGATTCATATTATTCACAAACAAATTAGCAACCCTATCTAATAATTTTTTTATTTAGTATACCATAATAATTTATCATTTTTAGTTACGATTGAAAAATGATTATTAAATGATATCGATAAAATACAAAAAACAAATTTAATCATTGATGTGAAATTGTTAAAACAAATATTAAATCATTAGAAAATTAAATTAAGTAAAAATTATTTTGAAATAACTTTTACTTAATTTTTTAATTCATATTAAAAAAGATAATAAATATGTTTTATTTGAATCCATTATTAAAAAAATTAAATGAAATAAAAATAGTTTTTTCAAGTTCACTTCTAGTTTTTTCATTTTCGAATTCAACAATTTCATCATAAATTTTATTAATATTTTCTTTTCATGCTTTTTCTAAAAAATTATATAATTGTTTTTTAGATTTTTTTTCATTTAAAACTGAATTTAATTCTTTACTTGTAAACTCGTTCATTAATTTTTCTTGTTCAGCAGCATCTTTAATAAAAGAAAAAGATATAATAAAAAAAGCTGTCAAAATCAATCTTTGA
>Ga0153941_1000801_pt1 | contig 13190 bp, 10 predicted proteins | sample TSNJ025MetaG_FD_104733 | JGI IMG/M metagenome (GOLD analysis project Ga0153941, IMG submission 104733) | Attine ant fungus gardens microbial communities from New Jersey, USA - TSNJ025 MetaG | ecosystem: Host-associated > Fungi > Mycelium > Unclassified | place: USA: New Jersey, Brendan T. Byrne...
ACATCACAATAAAAAACCAGCGTATCCAGTTTTCGCTCTTTCATTTTTTCCAGTACACGCTGCTTCCGTTCCAGCATCGTCTGGTCCGTTAATCCAACCGGAACCCCCGAACAATCACAGGCCGGCTCCGAGATATCCACAAGTTCGATCTTATCATCTTCTTTTTTCCACATTTCTTAACCTGGCTCCTAAACACTTATTCACATGCAAGAACAATACTTGTATCTGCCATATACGGAAAACATACACAGCTTAAATCCGAAAGCGGAAGAACCTCTTCGCCCAAGTCAATGTTCAAAACCGACCTGATCCATGCTCTTCTCGCCTGAATCCGCTCCCAGCAGCCAGGCGCGAGGCGCGCTACCTGTTCCCGGAGCTGTTCATCTGCGATTACCAGCCCGTCCTCTATGTGTGCGCTCATAAAGGGCTGCTGCCATGTCACGGTATAGTCACACTGCAGCGCCATTCCCGAGCGAAGCTTTACCATACTGTTTTTTTGGAATGGCGAATTCGTCCACTCATCTGTATGAGTCAGATGACCGGGATTTAGGGTGCAGCCAAATTCTGTGAGTCCTAACTCACGGTCTGCCATTTCATAAATATCACCGCAGGATACACCGATCCTAAGCATCTCATACCAGGAAACAATATTGCTGAAATACGGCTTCAGAAACTCCTCCACATATCCCTTTTTCTCTTCCGGCAAGTCCTCTGCCCCCCGCAGATACATTCCACATTTATGTACCAGGCTTCCTCGCAGGCCGTAGCCTATGCCCAGCGGCTTTCCATAAGCCAGTCGCTCCTGCTCTGTCGGACTGTTCAGGCCGAGTGCCACATTCGTTTCACCAAAGTTAATATTGGGGTGCATATTCGCCGGGCCTCCATCAAATTCACAGTATCGGGAAGCCTCTATTTCACTGATTCCCGGCTTTAAATGGTTCAGGCAGTTCAGAATGCCTCTTGATATTTTGGTTCCTGCTGCCTCAAACAAAACGATTTCCTTCGCAGAGATGTTGTGCTTTAATCCATAGTTACAGTCGGACATCAGAACAGTCGCATTTTTCATCCCATGAAACGGAACTACACTCCCCAGCGTCTCAATGATGTAATGCGGTACATCAGTAATCATACCTTCCAGCTGATGTTTAGCCGGATCATAATCCTTAAAACCAATAATCCCGATCTTGCCGTCATCCCAGTGTACATGCTTTTCAAACAACTCCCGCAAAAACGGGCTGCTGTCATTTGGCTGTCCCATCAGACTGAAGCTTTGGTAGAACTCCACCAGAATAGGAAGCTTTACTTTCTTTACGTATCCGATCCCTTCATTTCCCACTAAAATACATGGCATCCGGTTCCTGTTCAGGATAAGAAGTGTTTCCTCCCATCTGGAGTCATAGTCCGTAAAATAATGAACATTAGAGAAATGCTCCCTGTCGCCATATATAATAATAGTATCATATTCCGCTGCCTGCGGCATCCCCCAAAGCTGCCTGATCCGTTCCTCATAATCCTCTGATTCCAGCACCGGTAATTCCTCCGGTATGATCGGAATGGGATATTTCCAGAGATCCGGACTTACCTTTTTTTCTATAATCCTATGCTTCATATAAGCTCTCCTTTTGTCATCTGATATCCGGCGTAATATGTAAAGGGTAGACCGGCGGAATAATCTTGTGATATTCCATATTTTTTAAAATCTGATGGGTTGCTCCCGGTGTGAGCGCCAAAATTGCCAGCTTTGCCAGCTTTCTCAATTCCGCAAAAAGGTACCCCTGCTTTACCACCACTACCTGATATTCCTCCAGGTCAAGACCGGCCCCTTCCGTAAAATGCCCTACCGAAATAAAGGAACCCGGACGGTCAATGATCACAAAATCCACATGCGGTGTGGAGATTGTCACAGCAATTCCCACTGCATCACGCTCACACCCCATATAGCCAAATAGTTTACCAATCTTTTTGATCCTTCCGGTCACTTCCACCGCTTTTGTATTCTCATCAAAATCATGCCCTATGGACAGCATGATTTCATCTCCCTCCTGATATTCCAGGCACTTCGCAACCGCTTTTTCATCCCAAATGGAAGTAACCAGCACTTTTCTTCCATGAAATTCCCGCAGTCTCAAGTATTCCCGCAATATAATCGTGTGATCTCCAACTGCCCCGCCGGTTGTGTTATCACCGGAATCCGAAAGATATACAGGGTAGTCCGGATACTGCACGGAAAACCGTACCCCCTCATGAGGATCCATCGCAACCTGTTCAAATTCAAAACTGTCTTTATAACCGTAGATATAATCCGCCAGCTCCTGGGCAAGCACCGCACACTCCTCCGTGTAACACTCCCTGGAAGGTGTCACTGCCACATTTGATGCCATCGCTTCACAGTCGCACCATACCATCCCGATCCCCAGCGTCGCTACCGACACCTCCTTTTTCTTTTCTAATTCTCCCAGCCGTTCATAGATTTGACTGAGCGGCCAGGTAGCATCCGTAGCCTTTTCCGGATGAATCGCAAACGGCATTCGCACGTACTGGGGAATGGTTTTCTGATGATTTCTGATACAATCAACCATATGTCTGGCAACTGTTTGCTCGGTCACATCCTGATCCGTATGAGGTACGGTTCGGTAATTCCGGATTACGTTTACCATGGATGCCAGTTTCGGATGATTGTTTGCATGTGGGTCCAGGGCAAGGCCAATGATAACATCATCTCCCAACAGGTCTCTTATCCGTTTCACAAGGTCATACTCTCCCGAGCCGAGTCCCTCTACCTCAAGACTTCCATGAAGATGTAGCATGACCCCGTCCACATCCTGATTCTCCTCCAGCAATTCGATCATACGCGCGGAATAAAAATCATAAGCTGCTCTGGAGCAAAGTCCGCTGGGCAGTGTATTCGCATAAATCAGAGGAATAATTTCAGCCTCCGCCTCCCGAAATACCTCCGTAGCAAACATCCTGTCAATGACATTTGCTCCTTCTTCATAAACAAAATCATCTTTCTGCACCAGCCGCGGATTGAATGAGTTGGCTTCGTGATAAAACATACCTTCTGCAATTTTCATAGTTTGCTACCCCTTACTTGTTTTTATTTGCCAGTTTAAATTTAAACTTTGATTTATTTGTATAAAGATCCAGACACACTGCGAACAGGAGGATGGTGCCTTTGATTACCATCTGTAAATAAGATGAAATGTTCATCAGACTCATCACATTATCAATGGCGGTCAAAATCAGAACCCCGCAGATACAGCCGACAATACTGCCGGCACCGCCGCTCATGCTGACGCCGCCGATACACGCTGCCGCAACGGCATCCAGTTCCAGCAGATTGCCGCCTGTGGACGCTGCGCCGCCAAGCCTTGCAGTAAGAACAATGCCCCCGATTCCATACATCAGACCTTCATAAAGATAGGATTTAAATACCACATTCTCAATGCTGATTCCGGCCAGTCTGGAGGCCTCTTTATTTCCTCCGATCAAAAATATCTTCCGCCCGAACGTGGTCTTTGTTGTGATGAGATAAGATAAAAATGCTATCATGGCCGCGATAACCGCCGCCATTGGAATCCCCTTGTAACCGGAGAACACCCAGATTGCCACAATGGATATCACGGCAGCTAAAAGGAGGTTCTCAATCAGACGCCCTTTCGTACCATACCATTTTCCCAATTTCCGATAACTTCGCAGATTCACGACAGTAAAAACGGCAAACACCACAAGGACCACCGCTACGGAAACCATTGGCGGAATAAAGGTCTCACTGATTGCAGTAAACTGCTTTGGCATCGGGCCAATGGTAGCACAATCCGTAAGTACATATCCGATTCCCCGAAAAATCTGCTGCGCTGCCAATGTTACAATAAATGCGGGCAGACCGACCTTCCCGACAAAAAATCCGTTTACCGCCCCCATCATAATCCCCACGGCAATGGTCACTGCGATAGCCGGGTAAATGGACCATCCGGCCTTTACGATCAGAAGTGCACAGGTAACTCCGGATAAATAAACACCGGCACCGCCGCTTAAGTCAATATTGGTTTCAACCAGCAGAAGCATCAGACTGGACGTCAGAATCATAAGTACCGACGCCTGCTTAAGCAGCATCGTCAGATTGCGCTGTGAAAAAAACGCCTGATTGGTCAACTGGTTAAATACATAAAACATGAGTATCAGCGCTGCGCCGGTTCCCACGCGCTTTATGATATGTTTTTGGGTTTTATCCATCTTAATCCTCCCTGGTTCCTACCGTGGCTTCCCATAATATCTGATCTCGATCAGCAGATTTTCCGTCTGTGATATTTACAACCTTTCCGTGACGCATCGTCAGAATGCGGTCAGATATTCCCATAACCTCCGACAAATCTGATGAGATAAACAAAATCGATTTTCCCCGCTTCGCCAGTTCGTCCATAATATAGTATATCTGTGTCTTTGACTCTACATCGATACCCTGCGTCGCCTCATCCAGAATCAGTATTTCTGACTCTGCGGCGATCCATCTTCCCAAAACACATTTCTGGGCATTGCCCCCACTCATGTTTCGCACCAATGTCTCAGATGAAGGAGTCTTGATGGACAGGCGCCTGATCACGTCCTCCACCGTATCCCGTTCCTTGTCCTGATCCAGTACGCTGTAGTTTGATAAATGATCCAGTGACGACATGGTAATATTTCTGCCCACACTGGCAATATCTACTACCCCCTGTTTCTTTCTGTCTTCCGGCAGATAGCCAATCTTGTACTTGTTTGCTTTACCGGGGGAGGTGATGAATACCGGTTTACTCTTGATCTCCTGCTGACAGGTAACTTCTCCTTTAAAACCGCCGATGATGGCAAGTGCCGTCTCACTTCTTCCTGCGCCAACCAGGCCGTACATCGAGAGAATCTCTCCTTTGTGCAAATCAAAGGAGACGTTGTCCACAATTTTTTTGTCAGGAACCTTCTGATCCCGGATTGTAATATTTTTTACCGACAAGACTACCTCGCCCGGAGTTCTGTTGTGCGCCGGATAGACCTCATCGACATTTCTCCCTACCATAAGCGACACAATTCTTTTTTCATCCATATCCGCATTGCCGGCAGTTCCTACGATGTAACCGTCTCTCATAACTGTAATCATGTCAGAAATTTCTTTTACTTCCTCCAGCCTGTGGGAAATATAGACGCAGGCAATTCCTCTGCTGCGAAGTTCCCTGATCTTTGTAAACAGGATTTTACATTCCTTATCCGACAAAGTTGCTGTCGGTTCATCCAGCAGAAGTACCTTTACTTCATTGTACATGGCTCTGGCAATGACCAGAAGCTGTTTCTGGGCGATTCCGATTTCCTTAACTTTGGTCTGCGGCTCCAGTGACAATCCGAAATCATCAATAATTTTCTGTGATTCCCCGTACATCTTATGGTAGTCGATCCACCCACGGTGGATCGGATATTTGTTCATAAATAAATTTTCTGCAACACTGAGCTCCTCCAGCATATTTAAATCCTGCGGAATCATGATAATACCCTTATGCTGGGCTTCCAGAATATTTTTAAATTCACATATTTCACCCAGTAATTCGATTTCTCCGGCAAATGTATGATGAGCGTACACTCCTGCCAGCATTTTCATCAATGTAGACTTACCGGCACCATTTCCCCCTACAATAGAGTGAATCTCTCCTCCATAAATTTCCAGGCTTGCCTCCGATACCGCTTTCACACCAGGAAACTCTTTCGTCAGACCGCGTATGCTCAGCACTGCTTTTCGTTTTTCCATATCTTTATGTCTCCTTCGAAAGTGAATGGACTTCCTTTTCAGGAAGTCCGCGGCTGTCTGATTACGGTGCCCCCTTGATCTGCTCCATCGTAATCCAGCCTTCAGGCGCTATTTCTGTTGCCCAGGTCTCAATATTATCCTTAGTAACGCCGACAATGGGCACATATTTTTTCGGCACCATATATTCACCGTTCTGAATCAGTTCATCATAATCCACCGGTTCTCCTTTTACTAAAGCAATCGCCGCTTTCGCTGCTTCGGTCGCACATGCATCAATTTCTGTCCAGATATCAATGCCGATATAGCCTTTATTAACCGCCTGCATCGCGGCAACCTCACAGTCCATGCCGGTCAGATATACTTTGCCGGCCAGACCGGCAGACTCCAGCGCCGGCAGAATACCTAAAGTCAGAACATCTGCGGTGCAAATGATCGCCTGGATATCATCGTTGTTTGCTGAAAGGGAATTCTCTGCATATTTCAGAGCTTTTTCCGCGCTGTAGCCTTCGCAGTATTGTTCTAAAACAACCTGCACCTCCGGATAGTTTCCAAGGATCTCGTCATATCCCTTTTTCATTCCCAGTACAACACTGGAAGTCGGTTCTCCATGGATAATGGCAATTTTTCCCTTGCCGCCGATCGCATCCATAGCTCCCCGCATATGGATTCTTCCTGCTTCAATATTATCTCTGTCCAGATAAGCATCAAGCGGCGCATTCTCTACGAAATTGTCATAACACACAACCGGTATTCCCTCCGCCTTCACCTTCTCAACCGTCGCTGACATATTAGAAGAAACGGCAATGAATATCAGTGCATCAATTCCCTGGGTGATTAGATTATCGATCTGATTTTCCTGCTTGGTCTGATCGTAATTGGCCCATTGTACCAATGCCTTTCCGCCGGCAGCTTCGATGGTCTCGACCATATACTTTTCATCGTAATGCCACCTGGCGCCATTTTCATTGGCAAATGCGATTCCGATAGTAAAGCCTTCCTCCTTCCCACTGGATTCCTTCGCTGCTTCAGTTGCCTGTGCTGCGGTTGTACCCGCCTCTGTCTTCGGAGCCTGAGAATCAGCTGCGGTTGTTGATGTTGTCCCGGATGTACAGGCAGTCAGTGACACCATCATAGCTACGGTCAATAGTAACGTTGTTGATTTCATCATACATCTTCCTCCTTGATTTTAAATATAAAAATTATATTCATTACTCCACTGGAGTTATAAATAACTCTTTTTTATAGCATATCCGTATTTTGCACAATTGCAAACAAGATATGCTATATTTCAATCCAACCCCTAAGTAGTCAGTATTCTGTCAATGTATTGTTCCTGAGCGATAAAGGCAGCGCCCAATGCTTCATTATTTTTAAATTCTCTTTTTTTAATAACAAAATCCAGATTAAAATCCTCATTTATCAAATCAAAAAATTTGTCCCTTGCCATTTCATACAGTTCCGGAAAATCTACCACCATATTTCCGCCGATCAACAGGTACTGTGAATTATATGTATAAATCATATTACAAAATGTAATGGCCATATTTTTTGTCAGTTCATCGACGATCTCAAGTGCCCACTCCTCGTTGGCGTGATAAGCCTTCATGAGACCTTTCAGTTCCTCTATCTGGTGTCCCTGGCTGCGGCACTGTCTGACGACCCCCATCTCCGAAATATAAGCAGAAAGACAGCCATGTTTCCCGCATGCACAGATTCGTCCATTCAACGAAAACATCGTATGGCCGATTTCGCCGGCAGCATTATTGATCCCTCGGATCATCTTCCCTTTATACATAACCGCTACCCCAACTCCCGATCCGATGGAGAGCAGGGTAACATCTGCATTACTCATTTCTACCGACTGAAACGTAGCTCCAACCAGTGCCATCTTGATATCATTGTCAACACATACCGGAAGACCAAAGACTTCCTCCGCCTTGCCTTTAATATCTAAATTCTTCCATCCCAGCTGAGGTGAAAATTCAGCAATACCGTCTATATAATCCACAAGTCCACAGCAGGAAATACCCATACAGGTTATCTTCTCTTGATCAATCTCTTCCCGCCTGCACAGCTGTTCAAACATACGCTTTCCCTGTACCAGCAATTTATCGATATCGTAAATATCTTCCGTAAACCGGTGAATATCTTCTGCGATAACACTGCGTTCACAATCAATGATACTGACCTTAAGATAATCACAGTCAATCGCAAAACCAAGACTGTAAAATGCATCTTTATTAACACAGAGGCTGATACCATTTCTTCCCACACCCTTTGAGAAAGCTTCTTCCTGTTTTATCAAATTCAACTCCATAAGAGACGTGATGATCCTCGTGATCGAGGTCGGACTCATCTGGAGAACTTTAGCAATGTCAGCACGTGAAATAGGGTTAAGCCGGTTCTCCTGGATAATTCTTATTACGGACTTGCTGTTATGATATCTGAGTACGCTTTGATGTTGGGCTGCTAAATCTTTCATTTTATTTCTCCCGTGGTGTTATTAATTGTAAGTATAATAAATGTGCTGACTTTTGTCAATCTTTTTTTATTTTATTTGTTCATTTTTCACTTACGATCAAAAAAGTCCTGCAAACCTTTAATCACCTGCCCGCAATAAGGTTTACAGAACTACAATTTTATAAAGCTTTTTGTATAAATTCGTCAATTGATTTACATTTTGCTGCATATCTAAGCAGTTTACTTAGTACCTCAATATTAGTTTCTTTTCTGATTCTTTCCTTTAGTGCGATGGGGATTTCACCCAATTCGCCTAATAAATCGAGTATATCTTCAATTTTAAAAATTTAGGATAAGCACCCATCACCATGGCAGATGGGTGCTTTGTTATCAATATTTCCCTAATTCCACCAAAATCTCTTCTGTGCTCAGCACATCAGCATATTTATTCTGCAAATCAAACAAACTAACTTCATGCGAACGTTCTGCGCGATCAGCAACGGCATCTCCGGCCACAATCGTTCTAAAGCCACATTGCATCGCATCAACAGCGGTAGCTCTCACGCAGCCACTCGTTGTGCAGCCAGCTATAATAACCGTATCGACGTTCATTGTCCTTAATAACGAATTTAAGTTAGTCTCGAAAAAAGAAGATGCGCCTTTTTTTATAATTAAATTCTCTGTTTCCGGATCATAATTTAATGAAGGATCAATAGCAACATTTTCAGGTTTTGTAAAATCACCCGCTGTCGACCACTTATAAAGCCATGCACCCGCATCTTTCAGGTTTTTATTATAACCGATGGAAGTAAAGATAACCGGCAGCTTCTTTTCTCTCATTACAGCTAAAATTCTGTTGGTTTGTTCTAACTCTTTCGTCATTTTAAACCCAATTCTGCAGTCACCGCCGGTAAAGCCAACACTAAAATCCACAACTACAAATGCCGGCCTGTTACCAAACCCCATGCGGCCATTAAAACCACTGTCGTTTAATGCGCTCTGGTCATTCTTTACAATGTCATCCATAATATAACCCCCTATGCTAATCTTTTATATGCCCAATTTTATTGTAAGGTCATTCAATAGTCCACCATTTTTTAATATCGTCATGATATTCTCCGGTATCCGCTCACATGTAAATACCTTGTTACTCGTAATATTTTTAATGATACCTTGCAGCGGATTTACTTCTACCCTGTCTCCTTCATTCATTTCATTACAGTTCTCGCAAATAAGAACAGGAAGGCCAATATTAATACTATTGCGATAAAAAATACGGGCAAATGAAGGGGCTATAATCACAGATATTCCACAATCTTTCAACGCACTGGCTGCTGTTTCCCGGCTTGATCCTGAGCCGAAATTTTTACCGGCGACAATCACATCGCCATATTTCACCGTTTCGGAGAATCCGGGCCGGATTCCTTCCATAACATGCAAGGCTCGCTCTTTGCCCGTACCGGCAAGATACCTGGCCGGAGAAATAACATCGGTATTAATATCATCACCAAATTTATGTACATTTCCATAAATCAATCTGTCATCCATTCAAAATCTTCCTTTATATATGACCGGCAGTCTGCCAAATGTCCGGCTGCTGCAGATGCCGCCACCGTAGCCGGTGAACCCAAATAAATATTGGCATCTTTGCTTCCCATCCGCCCTCTGAAGTTTCTGTTGCTGGAAGATATGCAGTTCTCACCTTTACCAAGAAGACCTGAATTTGCTCCTAAGCAAGCTCCACATGCCGGCGGTAAAATAACCGCTCCTGCCTCAGCCAGTATTCTTAAAATTCCTCTTTTTTCTGCTTCTATCCAGGTACTTTGTGATGCCGGAGAAACCATTAACTGACAGGTCGGCGCAACCTTATGTTCTTTCAGTATCATCCCGGCCGCTATTAAATCTGTAATCCTCCCGCCAGTACAAGAACCAATATATGCTCTGTGAATTGGTACTGTCCCAACGTTTGTTATTGATTTGACATTATCAACATTATGCGGACATGCGATTTGTGGTGTCATCTCACTGGCATCATATAAATAATCGTGCAAATATATTGCATTATCATCACTGGCTATTTTTTCATAAACATAACTATTGCCATGCTTAGATAAAAAATCGGCCGTCTTTTGATCTGTCTCTATCAGCCCGGTTTTAGCACCAGCTTCAACACACATGTTTGTTATACACATTCGTTCTTCCATGGGTAAATTACGAATCGTCTCTCCTGTAAATTCCATAGCCATATACGTCGCACCATCATGGCCAATATTGCCAATACATTTCAGAATAAGATCCTTTGCCATGATACCGGATGGCATTTTTCCCTCCCACTTTATCCGCATCGTCTGTGGAACCCGCAGCCAAATTTCACCTGTTGCCAATACTGCCAGCATTTCCGTAGTGCCAATACCGGTACCAAAACAGCCAAATGCCCCAGCTGTACAGGTATGTGAATCCGTCCCTGCGAGAAGCGTTCCTGGTTTTGCAAAGCCATACTCAGCAAGTATTTGATGACATGGACCTACGCCCTCAAAGTAATTGGAAATATGATTATTTTTCGCCCATTGTCTTGTAAAAGCGACTGCGTCAGCCTGCTCAACTGTACCGGCCGGGGTATAATGATCACTGATAACAATAACTTTATCTTTATTCCATATTCTTTTCCCAAGCCTTTCAAATGACTCATTCATTAACAACGGGCCAAGTGCATCATCCATCATCGCGCAATCTACATTGACAGTGATAATCTCTCCAGCATGCACCTTCTGTTTTCTTGCCCTATGCGCTAATATTTTTTCTGCTATTGTCATCGACATAATCCTAAACAGCCCTTCTATCTTTTCAAATATTAATGAAATAATTAACCAAGTCCAAGAAGTTTACTCGCTATTGGCGACCATAAGCTTATTACTGCTACGATTACAATATCACATACGACCCCAGTCACAGCAAATTCTTTCAGTGAGTAATAGCCCTTTTGAAATGGTACATAAAACAATGCATCATAAGGTAAAATAAGACCAAATGTTGTAAAGAAAGTCAACGGTACAATAATTGAGATCGGGTTTAGTCCCATGCCTGTTACGATTACAATAAATGGGCTGATTACCAAAGCAGTAACGGCAGAACAGGTTGGCACCAGGACAAGTAACGCAAATGTGAAAATACCAAGCATAAAAATAAAAGCAACCGGATTAATTGAAGCAGGGACCAAATCTACAAACCTGTCAGCCAGCCACGCAGAGACCCCCGATTTTGTAAGTACAGTTGAAACAGAAATGATACCTGTAATCATTAAAATGGAGTCCCAGGAAGTGTTTTTCATCAAATCATTCCAGGTCATAATACGAAAAGCAGGGAAACAAAGCGCAATCGCCACGAGACACATTACTAATGTTGCATTTAAATTAGTAAAGAACTAGGCATATAACATAAAACCAATGATAACATATGTTATGATTTCATTTGCCGCCATTTTCTTTGGTATCGAATCGTCAAGTTCTTTAATAAATCCTGCTGCATCACTCAAATCTAATTCTACCGGCGGAAACATTTTCGTTATAATTACGAATGTTACCAGCAATAATACGATTGCACATGGCCCGCCATAGCAAAACCACATTGGAAAACTCACTCTATAACCTGCTTCAGCCAGCAAAGAAGAACCAAGCATCATACACCCATTGCCAATTGGGGTGCATATTCCACCATAACTTGCTGCGATAGGAAGCAAGAGAAGCATTGGTTTCGCTGTTTGCCGACGTTCATCTTCATTTCGATATAAATTTATAAAGGCAATAAATATCGGCAGAAACATAATCATACATGGGAAATTCGATACCAACGTGGATACAACAGCTACGCTGACACAAAGAGCAAAAATAAGTCCTTTTGTACTCTTTCCAAAATGCCGAATGAAAAATTTCAATATTCTCCGCGAAACAGGGACATTCGTCATTGCCGTAGACATAGCATATGCTGCAATCATAAAGAAAAACATGGTGTGGCCTACTGTCGCTGCTGCTTCTGCGAAAGATGAAAGTCCCAGTACCGGCTGCATAATAAAGATTAGAAAACCAATAAATCCAGCCGGTAAACCTTCTGTAATCAGCAAAGCAAGCACTGCAAAGGTAAAAATTAATGCTTTTGTGCCTGCTATTCCAATCTCAGGCAAGGCCGGAGCGATAGCAGCGCACAGAAATAGAGCAGTTGCCAATACAATTCCAATAACCTTTTTCTTACTCATAATCCCTTCTCCTTTAAATATTTTGATAATTTAATTATAAACACCCATTGACAATTAGTCAAATTTATATTATTAATAGTTTATATATGTTTGACAAATGATAATGGAGGGGATATAATGACTATTTCTAACCAACAACTGGATATCGACATGAGGGACATCGAATATGTAACAGCAGTTGCAAAGCTGCAAGGTATTACGAACGCAGCTAATTATCTAAATATCACTCAGCCTGCTTTAAGCATTTACATAAAAAAACTGGAGACTAAAATTGGGGTTCCGATATTTAACCGAATTGGCAAAAAATTCATATTAACCGACGCCGGAAGATGTATGATTGATAATGGCGAACAATTACTTCGAATCAGAAATAATATTGAACAAGAATTAAATGACATTAAAACATTTCGAGGCGGAAAAGTAACGATCGGCTGCACCATAATAAGAGGAATTTCATTATACCCGATCTTATATTCCAGCTTTAAACAAATTTACCCTCGCGTAGAACTTATTTGTATAGAAGACACTGCACAGAATCTTGAAAAACGCCTGTTTGAAGGCGAGATTGATGTAATTTTTATAAACCAGGCAGAAATCAGCGAAGACATAAAATATACTACGCTGATAGCAGACCCTATGGTTCTCTTTGTTTCAGAGGATATTGCAAAATTATTCTCTCCAATAAATAAACATGGATACAAATATCCCTGG
>Ga0153941_1000806_pt1 | contig 13122 bp, 12 predicted proteins | sample TSNJ025MetaG_FD_104733 | JGI IMG/M metagenome (GOLD analysis project Ga0153941, IMG submission 104733) | Attine ant fungus gardens microbial communities from New Jersey, USA - TSNJ025 MetaG | ecosystem: Host-associated > Fungi > Mycelium > Unclassified | place: USA: New Jersey, Brendan T. Byrne...
ACGAAAACCCGGAAGAATATAAAATGAAATTCCTATGGATTTCATTTTATATTCTTCCCAGACGAGACATAGTTTAACTTAGGTGGCGTCCTTTGACACCTTAGTTAAACTTCTCGTCTTTCACATTAGAGACTTTCCAGTATTTCTCTGGCTTTCTTCACACATTCCATATCTGTTCTACCCAATCCGTATTCTGTGATTGTATAATGGCCCATACTGACATCTTCTTTGCGGTAATCCATCTGACTTTCCAATGTCCTCTTTCCTGACATATGGTAGGTTGTCGCTCCGGTCTTCTTATAAAGGTCCTCTATGACCAGGTGGCTTACGCCGCTTCCCACCATAATATTTATCTTGCCGCTGCTTTTTTTCACAAGACTTTTCAGCAATTTCGTACCTTCAGCCGATACATTTTTCTGTCCTGAAGTCAATATGGTGTCAATGCCAAGATTAACCGCATCTGACATTGCCTCATAAGGATCCCGGCAGACATCAAAGGCTCTGTGCAGGGTGACTGCCATATCTCCGGCCTCATTCATCAGCTCCTTCATACGTTGTGTATCCAGTGAGCCGTCCGCTTTTAATATACCTATTACAATACCATCTGCACCCTGGTCCCGGTACCACCTGACGGCATTCTTCATAATTGCAAATTCATAATCCGTATAATAAAAGTCACCATGTCTGGGACGAATCATAATATTCATTTTTATATCGCATCTTTTTCTGATTTCGTCAAACAGCCAGGGACCCGGTGTGGTCCCTCCTATGATCAGATTCTCGCAAACCTCCAGTCTGGTAGCACCACCGGCCTGCGCCGCCAGTGCTGATTCCACGGAATCAATACAGACCTCCAGTTCAAATCTTTCCATAATCACTCCTATCTGTGCGCTCCGTGCACATATAAAAAAAGTTGGAACAGAGATGATAGATCGTACTGACTCCCGCGCCGGTTGCTCCTTCAGACTGATGTTCAAATATAGGCGGATCAACACAGGCGGTTCCTGCAATATCTAAATGAAGCCATGGCTTCCCGCAGGCAAATTCCCTGATAAAAAGACCTGCAGTGATGGTTCCGCATCCCTTGCTGCCTACATTTTTAATATCTGCGATCTTGCTTTCCAGCATTTTCTCATGTTCTTTATAGAAAGGAATTCTCAGGTATCTTTCCCCTGACCGGCGCGCGGCCCTTTCAAAAAGCGCATAATATTCATCATCATCGCAGACTGCTCCTGCAATGCTGAAGCCCAGCATACCTACAACCGCACCGGTCAGCGTGGCAATATCCAGAAGATAAGTAACACCTTCCTCTTTTACCGCATAGTGAACCGCATCTGCCAGAATCAGACGTCCCTCTGCATCTGTATTGATGATTTCCACATGTTTGCCGCTGTATGTACCTATTACATCTCCGGGAAGCAGGCTCCCTCTGGAAATGCGGTTCTCACAGACGGGAATAACCGCTGTGACATTTGTCCGCACTTTATTTTTAGCCAGGGCACAGATTGCTGCCGCTACTGCCGCACCGCCGGCCATATCACCTTTGATCCCCAGCATAGAGTCGGCAGACTTCAGGCAATAACCTCCGGTATCACAGGTTACTCCTTTTCCGATGAGACCAAAACACTCCTTACTGCCCACATCTCCATTATAGCGCAGGATTACCATGCAGGGCGGATATTCACTGCTCATTCCTACCGCCAGTAAAGCATGCATTCCCAATTCCTTAAGGGTATCCGCATTCAGTATTTCAATCTCAATATCTTCCTTTTTCACAAACTGCCTGATCTGACCGGCGAAATCCTCCGGCCTTAATTTATTGCCGGGAAGATTGACCATATCTCTTGCAAAACAGATAGCTTCTGCCAGGTTAACAGCCTCATCAAAGCGCTTATGGTCTTCTTCATCAAAGATAACATTGGTACCATATAGTTCAATGTCGGGATCTGTATTCTCTTCCTCTCCTTTATAAACCTTCTGATGATAACCTCCAAGAATCAGCCCTTCTGCAATATCATAGTAAAATTCATGGTCTCCCGGCTGCCGCAGGGGGCTTATATCCAGGGAATATTCCTTTATTTTTCTTGCAGCGCATTCCTTTACCGCTTTGGCAAGAAGCTCACGGACATTCATCCGCCTTTCCTGCAGTTTCCCGCCGATTCCGATCAGGAGCTTGCTTTCCTTCTCACCTGTAATAAAAAATGTACTTAAATAATCCCCTGAAAACAGGGCTCTTTGATACTCCGGCAGCTCATTATAATTATCTGATTCCTTAAAATACCAGGTAACCCTAAAAGCATGAGCCGGTTTCTGTACCAGCTTTATCATATTAATCTAACCCCCATGGTCTCCAGTGTGTTTACCACCATACTATCAGGCCATTCATCTGTAATGATTGCATCAATATCATCAAAGCTTGCAAATTTGAAAGAATCATTAAAGTAAAACTTTTCTTTCTCCATTACGATATATTTATGCCTGCTGCTTGTGATGGCTGCTTTTTTTGTCAATCCATCCACAACACCCAGGGTCGTTATCGTGCAGTCTACCATATCCACGCCGCAGCTGCCCAAAAATCCCCTGTCGAAACTGTATTGTTTAATCACTTCAATGGTCGCAGAACCCATAAAACCATTTACCAGCGGATACATGATTCCACCGGTTCCAATTGTTGTAATCAACGGATTAGGCGACAGAATCTTCAGTATATCAATCATATTACTTACTACTGTGATATTCTGTTTGTAATCTGCCAGAAGCTTTGCTATTTCAATATTAGTTGTGGAGATGTCAAGGAAAATAGTCTCGTTGCTCTTGATCATCTTCACAGCCTTCTGGGCGATCACCCGCTTTTTCTCCAGATTATAATCTCTTCTGTTTACAACATTTCTTTCCAGCGGATAATCCCTTGACAAGATGGCCCCGCCATAGGTTCTCTTTAGTTTTCCTTCATTTTCCAGTACCTTTAAGTCTTTTCTGATACAGTCCTCCGTAACCTTAAACATCTCGCTTAAGTCTTTTGTACGGACCTTTCCATCGTTTTGAAGTATTCTCTCAATCTCTTCCCATCGTTCCTCAGTAAACATACAGCGCCTTCTTTCTTTATATTTATGACTCTTTCAGATAGATTTCGACAACCGTATCGCGTTCATCCGGCAGGGGATAGCAGCAAGCACTTCTTGGGTTAAAGAAGAAAAAAGCATGTTCTTTAAATTCTTTCAGATTCCAGAAGAAAGACTCTTTGATCTCTGATTGGTCACTTACCAGTCTCATGTAATCAATTTTGCCTGCCATATGGGGAAGGCAAATGGCACCCACCTGCTCCTCCATAACATGAGCATACAAGATATTACCTTTCTGGGTGAATCTGCCCCATTCCGGCTTTGGCTGATCAGCAATCGTACATCCATAAATACTGCTGCCGTTCCCGCTCATCCATTCACCCACTTCTTCCAAAATGTCAACGGACTGCTTCGGAATTTCCCCTTTGGCATTTGGTCCTACATTCAGAAGAAGGTTACCTCCTTTGCTGACACACTCCACCAGCATGCGGATAACAGTTTTGGCACTTTTATAATGGGTATCTGCTGATGCATATCCCCAGTTATTATTCAGGGTAATGCATGCTTCCCAGGGAATCAGGTTACCATTTATGTCCCTGATGCCAGCCGGCGGAATCATTTGCTCCGGTGAGGCAAAATCACCTGAATATGGTGTGGGATCTGCCGTCTTGATGGAACCGGCATCTTCTCCGCTTCCTTCCAATCGGTTGTCTATGATAATGTGAGGCTGTATAGAACGGACCATTTCTATAAGTTCGGCCGCCTTCCACGTATCACATTTCATATTATCGTACGAAAAATCATACCACATGATATCAAGTTTTCCATAATCTGTCAAAAGTTCCTTTATCTGACTGAACATATAGTCCAGGTATCGGTTGAAATCTCTGTTTTCATTACCATATTCGGGATTATTGCGCATGGGATGGATCTTGTCCTTGTAATGAGGATAGTCCGGATGTTTCCAATCAAGAAGGGAGTAATATAACCCCACTTTTATTCCCTCTTCGCGAAAGGCATCCAAAAACTCTCTTACCAGGTCTCTTTTGCAAGGCGTATTTGTGGATTTGTAATCCGTGAACTTTGAATCATACAGGCAAAATCCGTCATGATGCTTTGCTGTCAGTACCGCATATTTCATACCGGCTTTCTTCGCCAGTCTGGCCCATTTCTTCGGATCATAATTCTCAGCCTTAAACTCATTTAACAGCGGATCATATTCTTCTGCCGGAATCTCTTCCACACTTCTCACCCATTCTCCCCGGGCAGGAATTGCATATAATCCCCAGTGGATAAACATACCAAATCTTGCTTCCGTATACCACTGTGTACGTTTTGTTCTCTCTTCAACTACTGTGGATTTTTTTTCTACCATATTCATAACATCTCACCCCTTTACTGAACCTATCATGGTTCCTTTCACAAGATATTTCTGTGCAAACGGATACAGCATCATAACTGGTATGGAAGCTACTACAATTGTAGAATACTTCACCAGATCCGCCATACCCTGAAGCTTGGATACCGCAGAAGCATCTGACATCTGCGTCAGATCCACCTGATTCAGAATCAGAATCTCTCTCATGACAATTGTCAGCGGCTGCAGATTTTGCTTATTCAGATAGATCATTGCATCAAAATAGCTATTCCATTTTGCTACCCCGTAATATAATGCCAATACTGCCATAATGGGCTTGCAGAGCGGTACTACGACACTTAACAGATATCTGAATGGTGTACAGCCATCCATCTGGGAAGCCTCATACAATTCATCCGGAATGGAGTTCACCATAAAGGTTCGACAGATAATCATATTATAGGTAGACATGGCTGTGGGAATTATCATTGCCCATCTGGTATTGATCAGGCCCAGTTTATTTACCAACAGATAAGTAGGCACCAACCCGCCGCTGAAGTACATAGTAAATACAAAGAACAGGGAAAAGAAACCTCTTGCTGCAAATTCTTTCCTGGACAGCGGGTAAGCACAAAGTATAGTCATGGTCAGATTCAACACGATACTGGCAAGCAGATAGATAAAAGAATTGTAAAATCCGTTCAATATCTTCTGATTCTTGAATACCGTTATATATCCTTTTAGGGTTGGGCCGACGGGAAATAAGGTTACCTGCCCGCTAATCACTGCCTGGGGATCCGAAAATGATGCAGACACAATAAAAATCAACGGATATAGTATGATCACTGTAATCAATACCAATATGGTATAAATGAATATGATAAAAATCTTATCTCCTATGCCCACATTTCTGAATTTTGTCTTGTTCATAACTTTATCCTCCTACCACAAACTGGTGTCAGTAACTTTTTTACATATTTGATTAACAGTAACCAGTATTGTAAAGGATACCAGGGACTGGAACAGACCTGCTGCAGTGGAGAATCCAAAGTCAGCATTTACCACACCAATTTTGTATACAAAGGTTGAAATAACCTCCGACACACCGGCGTTCAGGGAGTTCTGCATAAGAAATACTTTGTCGAAGCCAATATTGACAATGCTGGAACAGTTAAATATCAGCATAACGATAATAGTAGGCAGGATAGAAGGGATGCTTACATGTCTGATCCGCTGCAGGCGGCTGGCCCCATCCACGATCGCAGCTTCTTCCAGTTCCGGATTGATTCCGGACAGTGCCGCAATATAAATAATAGAGGAATATCCTGCTGTCTGCCATAAACCACTCCATACATACAGATGCCGGAAGGTTCCTGGTTTTCCAAAGAAATTGACAGCGTCAAATCCCAATTCCTGCAGCAATATATTGATAATACCAGTACGCAGATCCATCATTTGCATCATCATACCAACAAGAACGATAGTAGAAATAAAATAGGGTGCATACGTTATCATCTGGACTGCCTTTTTAAACTTTCGATTCCCGACTTCATTAATACCAATGGCAAGCAGGATTGGTATGGGGAAATTCACCAACAGAGAGTAAATGCCCAGAATAAAAGTATTCTTGATAACTGTTAAACTGGAATTGGAGGTCAAAAACTGCTTGAAATATTTTAACCCAACCCAGTTGCTCCCAAATATACCTTTTCTTACACTGTACTCCTTAAAGGCTATTATGATACCGCCCATAGGGATATACGCAAATACGACAGCGTAGATCACCGGAATGGCAATAATCAGCCAGAATTGCCAGTTTGAATTTTTAACACTGCTCTTTTTCTTAAAAGAATGTAGCAGTTTATTTTTTTTCATATCTGTTACCTCTCAACTTCTTATCCTTCAATCTGCCACTTTATTTTTAAGTAGACAGGCTGCCAGAAATCGACAGCCCACCTATAATTTCATTTTATTTATTTACCGAGATAATTTTATTTACCGGGGTAAATTTATTTACCCTGAGACCTATTATAAGCCGTTGTATAAACTTCCAATAATTTGGATAATCCTGCCTTCTCTAAAGAATCAATATAGTTATCCCAGTCAGCATCAATATCTTTGGATCCTGTCATAAATGCAACAGATGTTTCTTCAATAATCTTCTCAATCTCTACTACTATAGTAGATACGGAGGATCTTTCTTCATCTGTCACCTTCAATTCATTTAACTGAATATGGCTTCCATTATCAGTATATGGCGCGTAAAGCTCTTCACTGGCATCAAACAGCAGTCTCTCAAGTCCCTCCGGTGCATAGGGATCCACATCTGCATCAACTGCCTGACCTAAACGATAGCTGGATGTAGCTACGCGGATTCCGATATCCTGCCAGTCATGGTTCTGCGGTTCTGAGCTATAGGTATTCAGTACTTCGTAAAGTGCAGGATTGCCATTAAGACCTGTCTTCCCTTCCGGATTCAGTACCCAGTCAACACCTTCTTCCGGACCATACTGTGAACTTAAGTCACCGATCTCACTAAAGAAGAAATCAATCCATCTGAGAGCGGCTTCTGGGTCTTTACATTTATCAGTGATTACAAATGCGCCGGAACCTACGCCGTAGTTAGGCATGGTCCATGCTGTTGCAACGCCGTCTGGTCCTTCAAGGGGAGCCATTGCAGTATATTTACGATATAATTCATTGTTGGAAGCGGAATCAATCGCATCGGAAATAGTGCCTACTGTAAAGAATAATACCGGTTCGTCAGCCTGATTAACCAGTGTCTTGATCTGCTCGCCTTTCTGCGTAAAATTACCATCATAGATTGCGCCGATATCATACAGGCTCCTTATGTATTTCATAGCTTCCTTGTATTCATCTGTTGTAGCAACACATTCCATTTCGCCGGTAGTCTTATTCAGAGCCACATCATCCCTGGCAATGAAGGTCTGGGACTTGATTGGTTTAAATACAAAAGGATCAATTAAAAAATCCTGAAAACGAGAATACCATCCCTGTGCGCCGCCTGCAATTGCAATTCCGTCAGGTTTATATTCCATGAACTTCTCACAGACATCATAAAACTCTTCCAAAGTGGTAGGTATTTCCACGCCCATTGCATCCAGATATTCAGTATGCACCCACATTTTCCTTGCATGTGCACAGTGGTAACAATCATTGATACCTGCTATGGAGTAAATCTTCCCATCGGTTTCTCTGGTTACACTAAGATCAAATTCCTCCATAACCCTTAAATAGTTAGGAACATTTTCTTCTGTCAGATATTCATCCAGGGAAATAAAGATTCCTTCTTCAACACCATATTTTGCAATATTAGGAGCCACACCCAGGATAACATCAGGATAATCATTGGTCTGAAGCAATAGATTCAACTTATCCTCCCAGTCATCTCTTCCGCCGGTATAGAAAGTTACATTAATACCTGTTAATTCTTCTAAGTAAAGGGTAAAATCATTGGTTTCCAAATCAATAACATTTGGCATGGACATGGTAAATACGGACATTTCCATTGTACCATCTTTTATGATCGGATAAGTTCCAGCCGGATTTAAATGGCTGTCGCTTACCTCACTGACAGCACCTTCCTCAGAAGATTCACTCTGAGTAGTACTTGCCTGACTGTTCTGTGTACTTCCTGTGGTACTGTCCCCCGAATCATTGCCGCAGCCGCTGAGCAGACCTGCCGCCATGACAAGACATAAAACCTGTGCAATTACTTTTTTCATTATTGTCCTCTTTTTCATTTTTCTTTTTATGATGTACCAGAAGCTGACATCATATCTCTCCTTTCTTTTCATAGTTACCGCTGCCGGAGTAGGGTTGTGCCGGATAATAACTTGTGCTGATTCGTTTCAGAAACGACCAAAGGGGTGGTTATTTCTGAAATAAAAGCACAACTAATTATTCGGTAAATCCTAAGTACGGAAATTCCGGCAGATGATGGCTTCTGCAAGCGGATTTCCGATCGAAACAAGAATCCACTCCATCATGTTCCTCCAACTTTTTCATAATATTGTACAAATATATGTATTGTTTACAAGAAAAGCATAGCACTTTATCCTATGACTGTCAAGTGTTTTGTATTTTTTTGTATTAATTAAAATCTATTACTCTTGTTTCGGTTTGTTTTTTATTAGAAGGATTGACGAAGCGGATGCATAGATGCTATATTGATATCATGATCATAAAGTGACCATGACAATAAATATGGTCATCACTAAATTTATAGTCATGATAATTCGCTGAGAGGTACGGTGCAAATGTTTCGAAAAAAGACAACACATAAATATATTATGGTATATTGCGGTGATCATGTGAAATATGACGGTAAATGGGAAGAACTTCCATTTGCAGAAAATGTGGTTATTGATAAAAGCATTGAGTTCTTTGATGACCCTGCCCCCTGTTATATCCATCAGAATGCTGTTCAGATCCGATTACTGGCTGAATTGGAAAAAACCTGCCGGACTCCCGAGGAGGAACAGGATACCCGCTGGCTTTCCCTGCTTTCTGAATATATGGGGATTCCCTCTATAACGAAAGCTGTATTTTCAGAAAAATAACAAAGCTATAAACAGTATGAAAAATATTACACCATTGATCAATTTTACAGCCGGCATGCTCTGCAGCGCTGTCCTGGAAGCGGATACAAGGTTCCTGGTCTTGTGAAGCACCATAATCAGTATGATCTGAGGCAGGCACATAGCGCTTACATACAGCAGCAATATAACAAAAACTTGAACAGAAAAGCGCTGCATCTGATTTGACATATATATAATAGACGCCAGATAAAGCTGTCCCGTACAGAAAAACTCTCCCGCGGAAATCAACACTCCCAAGACAAATACCATGGGTATAATAAGACCCTTCGGCACCTCATTCAGCTTACGGATCCATTTATGGTTCAATCCCCTCAGACCTTTAGGCAGCTGCACGATCACCTTACCGTAATTTTTATTCTTAACATTCCAATAATCTACAAAGTTCAATATACTTAATACAAGGGCAAATATGGCAAAAGCAATGGTAATAATCCTTCCAATACCTGTAATCAGTGATTCCTTTACCACCGATAACAGGAAAAATGCTCCTGCTCCCATAGCCAGGTATGCACAGAATTTACCTGTCATATAGGCCATACTTCCGGATAAAAAGTTTTTGTCTGACATAATCAGGATGGACAATACCATTAAAAGCATGGACAATGCACAGGGATTCAAACCGTTGACCAGCCCAATCCCGAAAGCCCTTCCCATTTCTCCCGGTGTAAGGATATTTTCCATGGCCGCAAACTCTACGTCTTCCACAGTAAGACCTATAGCTGTACCGCTTAAAATAACCTCTTCCATATTTTCTTTAATCGCCTTTTCACCGGAAAGATATCCGCTCTTATAAAATAAAATCGGCACCTTTCTTAAATCATCACTAAGTGCATGCTTATCCATTAATCCGGTTAACAGCTCCGAATTGTCTCCACTTAATATATTCGCTTCAATAATGACCACTTCCCCATATTCACTTTGCACAGTATCCAAATACGTTTTTACTGCATCACAACTGCCACAAGCATATGTAGTAAAGAGTATAAATGCAGAATCCGTGCCGGAAAGACTTTGTATCCGGGTTATCACATCACTTTCCGTTTCTCCTGCTGCTGCAGAATCTGAAAACTGACTGCCGATCTGGGCGTATTCCCCTTCCCATAACCGGTCATTCATGAATACCGCCGGCAGGATGACCTCACTTTCCAAAAGACCTGCTGCCTCCAGCCGTTTCAAAAAACCGCTTCTGCCTTTGAAAATATTATAAGTAAAAAATTCCACATCAAAAGACGTCTCATTGCTTTCTAAATAATCTTTGATCTCCTGTACTATTTCCAGATCATCATCACAGGATTCACAAGGATTGTTGTAAAATACTTCAATGGTCAGAATATCCTGTCCGGCATCAGCCTGCGATTCAGCATCAGCTACTCCATTACTCTTGCCGCATCCGGAAGCTGTTAATACCAACAGGCATAAGACAACAATATATAAGAAGCATCTCTGATACTTCCCTTTCATATTCAAAGCTATATTTTTCTTCATGCTGCGTTTCTGTCCTTTCCTGGATATATGATCGGCAATCAAGAGATATTTCATTGGAATCATAAAATCTCATTTGAAGTTAACGAAATATTATCATAAATCGTCAAAAAATTCAATAATATAAATATCCCATTACATACTCCGTTACAGCAAAACAGCAAAAAGCACCTTGTACATTCCCGTACAAAGTGCCCAAATCACACCAATGCCAAAACCTCATCAATCAGCTTCACCAGGTTATCGTACTGTCCTGCGAGTCCTCCGTTTTCTGCAACAGGTAACAAAATCGCAGTAACTTTACCCTCAAAATCATCAGGTTTCCGTGCAAAACCCCGGACATAGTCCAGATTTGCCCCGTCACCTGGATAATAGACACTATTAAGTGCAAACAGAACCTGCATGATGTCATGAATCAGCCTTGCGGTAATTGAGGAAAGAAACACAACGTCTCCGCGCCTGACTTTGTTTTGATAGTGATAATCGCTTCTCCAATATCTGAGAGAATCCGTATGTTTTTTTATGACAGCATTACGAAGCGCTTCGGGATACACAGAAAGACGTTCAATCCACCCGGCGACTCTGCCGAAAGGATCGCTCAATATCGTTTGATTACTGATGTTCGTTAAAATATGATACCCCCAGATTGACCAGACAACAGGAACTGCCGCTCCCATCCCCGAGAGCCAGAGGTTGATTTGGGTATCAATATCGGCATAGGTACGTACCCACGGACCGTCAATGATAACACCGCGCTCCCGCCACTTCTCAGACAGCGCATTAATTTCACCAAAAGCCAGACGAAGCGTCTCCTGCTCCGATATTTCCTCACAATAAATACAAATGTCATAGTCCGAACCAATGTCAGCAAAACCTTTCCCATGTGAACCGCCAAGCGTGACTGCCACATCCCCTGATACAGAGACCCTTTTCAAGACAGGGAAAAGCTCATTGAACATTTCATTAAACAAAGTATTTTCTTCCATAATCATCTCACCTTATTCCATATCTATTGCTTTCTGCAAATTGGAACCCAGATCTCCGCAAGAGCGCACCCATGACTGGCGTACCCATAATACATCTCAAATCCAGGCCCTGGTGCATGCTCATAACCCGAATCCGGAAACCATTGCCCATATATATAACGCCAGACAGGCATCACATCATCGCTCTGCACTTTAAAGATCGCCCACGTACCCGCCGGCACAGAGAGCAGATTCTCATCAGGAATATCCTTCAGTTCAGGTGCATGCATGCAAATCATGTATCGGAAACTATCCTGCGTATTCCCGTATACTGCTGCGTGAAGACAAGCATTACGCGGGCGCCCCAGCAACTCGTTCAGATGGTCAAGTGTACCATCCTCAGCACATGCTGTCCAGAAGGACGGAACATCCGAAAACGCCCCCTCCACACCTTTACAAATGAGCCCCGATACCCCAAACATCTCAAACGCTTCCTTCTCCATGATGAGACAATCATAATTTGCTTCTTCTTTCACTCTCCACTGCACAGATATTCTGGGATATGGCTGGATTTTGATTCCATTAACTCCTGATGGAGACACACCATGCAGCAACTTAAAAGCACGTGAAAACGCCTCCAGTGACTCATACCCATACTTCAGCGCCACATCAGTCACACGCAAGATGCCTCCCTGCAGCTCCATAGCCGCCAACGTCAAACGGCGGCAGCGGATATATTCTCCTGGCGGCACTCCCACGATGTTCGAAAACATACGCTGATAGTCGTAACACGAGTTCCCGGCAATCCTGGCTGCCCCCTCCGTCACACTGTTATTGGACATATTCTCATCAGGATGCTTCTCTATATAAGACTCAATATATTCAATAGACTCATTAAACCGTTCTTGCCATTCCATAAAGTAACTCACCTCTGTTTAACCGATATGTATCTGCTATGTAGTCCCGTGATGTTACAATAGAATATCACTTTATCACACGATGCGCCTGACAATTCCTGCAAAAATATATCAAATGATACCAATAAGGGAATCCTTCTTTTTAAGAATCGCCTCTGCAGCCGCACATGCCGGACAATCACAATATTTAGCTCCGGCAGATTTAATTTCCCGTGCATGAGCCGCAAAGTCCTTAGCCTTATCCGCTCCAAAAACCTGAGCTCCATGGTCAGATTCTACAAAACTGATCAAACCGTCAATCGGAATAATATCTGCTTCCAGCTCCTCAATATACCTTTTTGTTTCTGCTGCTTCCCTTTCAGTTCCAATAGTATCCAGCCAAGCCTGGGCAGCTGTTTTTGCTTCACTGCTGCATGAAGGTGCACTTATTAATTCATGTGTCTTCTCAATAATAAAATTCAATACTTCCTTATCCATTATTCCTGTTCCTTTCTATGATTTTAGATAAATTATACTATAGACAGGTGAAATTTACAATTTATTCTGTGCATAACCTTTGAGTTTTATACTGCTTTTTATCGCACCTAAGGGGTACACTTTTCCTGCCAATACCGTTTTACTATCTCATCCGATTCTTTAAGTGAAATGCCGAATTCCTCCTGAAGCTTGTTTTTGGTTTCCACTTTTGTTAAGCCTGCATCCATATACATATTGGTC
>Ga0153941_1000807_pt1 | contig 13110 bp, 15 predicted proteins | sample TSNJ025MetaG_FD_104733 | JGI IMG/M metagenome (GOLD analysis project Ga0153941, IMG submission 104733) | Attine ant fungus gardens microbial communities from New Jersey, USA - TSNJ025 MetaG | ecosystem: Host-associated > Fungi > Mycelium > Unclassified | place: USA: New Jersey, Brendan T. Byrne...
TCAGTGTCCCATGTTCCCAAGTCCGTATGACAAGACTGGGGTAACATTGACATGATCATCTCATGACAACCAATATCTCCCTTCTGACCTCCCTTCCAAAGACAAAGTAGGAACGTCAGGAACGACAACTGATAGCATCTCACGCCAAAAAAATCACTAAAAAGTTCCGTTTTGCTCACCTGCTTATGACAAAAGAAAGTTAGTTGTCGCCTGGGGAACCTTTTCAATCCAGGGAAAGAGAAGTACCCAGGGTTCATCAGGTACTGGGTGCATTGTGGAGGTACTCAGATGTCATGTCATAATTATATCGTCTCCGACGATCAGCTGCCGAAAGTTCGTTGACTCTCTACCGAATATTGGTTTCACATGCTTACCGGGTAAAATATTTTCATGTTATTGGAGCAATACAATACTGGGGCATACATCGTGCACCATCAGACTGTAAATCACAACAAATCACAACTGTGATGCACCCCATTTAGCTCCAGTCTGCCGCTAAGACAGCAGCCAAGACGAAGCAATCAAAAATCAATAAATATTCCTCAACATATCAAAAATGTCCGTCTAGTCGTAACGATACAGTTTGAAATAAAAGTCAATCATGAAGATAAACACAATAGGGTTCCTGCCCGAACGACTACCAGTCTCCCATACCTGCTGAGAATCAGAAAAAAAACGAAGTATCACACCAATCCCGGAGTGCGTGCCGGGGCCCTTTGCGGCAAATACAAAAGTTCTGGCAGCTCTCCAGGATGGAAGCTCGCCGACAGGGGTTCATGGTCTTCATCTTTCTCCCCGATCACTGAAAATGAGCTGGTTCTCCGTTTTTGCCACCATTTCCAAAGAAAGAGGACGATTGCAATGGTGACAGTGATACTAGTAAAAACTTTGAATAAAGTCAGCAATCTGCCCTTTCACATCATGTTCATTGCAAATGAAGTTTTTTTTTCTTTTCCTGTGTCTATTTGGAAGCCTCCTATTCCTTTAATAGGCAACACCGGCAAGAAAAGATTTTTCCAATAATCAAACCGTAAGCAAACTCACCACTTATCACCAGCACCACATGCATGTCTGGCGATTTTGAATTCGTACTTGATGTAGATAGAGTCGTGGACGGGGATGTCGAAGTTGTACCAGATGTGCTCATAGATCCATCATCCCTCTTGAAGGCATCATTGCTTGGAGTACTCCAAGAGGATGGGACAGCGCCCACGATCGGAAGCATGGAGACCGTGAGAAGACCAATAAACCAGCGTTGAAAAGTGGCAAATGGACATATCGTGGATGAGGGAGAAACCCAGGAGCTTGTCACTTGCTCTGTCATGTCTCCTAGTAATCTGTGCAGCATAATTTGATTAAAGAACATATGGACACTCGAGCAGGCACGCACCACGTATTGAATGAACTGTACAACAATGAAGGATGAAATGCGTTCAACAAGGAGAGATAGTGGTATTTACTTCCACCCTTCTGGTAGATCTGGGCAAAAGGATAAGATGAAGCACGGGACACACGTATGCATCAATAAGAAAGCGCGCACGCACTAAATGCGTTATGTTTTGCGCTACTTACTTGCATGATATGATTCCAGGATTGTGACCTTCGATCAAACACAGGTATCAATGTTTTGATCTGTCTGTCTGGTAGTTACCGCAGTTCCGCAGCAGAGAAAACTTTTTGCATTTGAAAGGGAAAATCATATGGACAGAAATTGAACACAAAGCCGCTAAGCCACTCCCAAGACTCGTGATAAAAACACAGGTTATCTCACATTACCGAGCACGGCGGCTGTACTGCCGTACACAACGGATATCGCCGGATTTGTCACTCGATGCATAGGGTATAGGCATATCACAGCGATCTGTCAAATTATCAGCGTTTTGTATCCGAATTCAAATCTAGAACAAGAGAACCCCGATCGCCGAGTGTTGAGTATCCGGATGTGTGAGGACGAAACACTACCAAGATCAATAGAAGCATCAAAGAAGAATCTTATGGGTCGAAAAGCATGAAACAATTTACTAAGGTATCTTATATAACCAACCCGGATTGAACCTGTGCAATGAGTATCGGTATGAGCTGCTGTGCATCAGTATTTCTGCAAGATAGTTTGGTTCATGCTCAAAAATTTAGATTAAATCAACAAATTCATATGAATTCTTACTATTAGATGAACGTAAACAACGGAAGTCATGGACTGATACTTTCAATGTTTTCTATCTCCTCATTTACTACTTGCTAATATCTTGACCTCCAAACTTCTGATAGTCTGTAATATCACACTACTAGATAATACAACCTCCATAGTATCCTTCTTATCAAGCTGCCTTCCATCACTCGATTATGCGTTCTCTCATCCTCTTCTCTGTCAGTTTCAATATCTTGATATTCATCCTGCGATAAATCCACTGTGTTGATGTCAACAAAATCGCTGAAGCAGAATTGCTTAGACTGGGAGGTTGCAGGGGAAGTTTTGAGTCCTGGCCTTCGGATGAACAGCCAGAGAATGTACATCAATATCATGACTGGGATCTCAATATAGTACGAGACGAAGTCGATAGCGTTGAATTTCGGGTAGAAGGAAGACCATCCTTGGACTGCAATACAACACAACAATCAGACTGTACAAACAATTTTATGATTTGAGGAAACTTGCTCAGGATGAGGCACAAAACAGTTATGATCTATGTCAATGCTTCGGGAAGTAGTCGTCATTGCTGCGAATAACACGGACATACCACAAAACCAGGCCCCCAAGGCCACGTCCAGGCCGCACGAAACTTCAGACCATCTAAAGAACGACTTTGCTTGACCCAGGCTTTGCGAAATCGCCAGCTTGCAAGACCAATCGAAAGCCAGGCAATTTGGTTGGATACACCAACTAGGTTTTGCAACCAGCTCCAGAGTGCCCCGTTACCAATGTAACTGCTACCAAAACAGAGAAGACCAATGCTACTTGTTGCAAGTAACGAAGGCAAAGGAATTCCAACCTTTGTGGTCCAGGAGAACAAGCGAGGTGCCTGGCCTGCGGCAGAGAGACCTGTGGAGTGCATATTCATGAGACAAGCTATTCGAATGGAGAAGTTGCACCATACCATGTAAGACTCGAGTACCTGCAAATAGCGCGTGGTTGGCAGCAGAGAGCACGGAAGTGAAGACAACTGTATTCATGAACGATGCAATGCCAACTAAGGTGGCTTGCCATGAGACTGGCCTATGCTTACGAAGAGTGTATCTCACCTGAGCCAACTTTCTGAAAAACGATGGTAAAAGGTGATGTTACTGTACTCTGATTGGATAGATTAGGGTATGTGTAGGGTACTAATAGTAAAATTAGCGATATTGTATGCATCAGAGTGACAAGTTTTCATTCTCACCGTTTAGGCCGATTAGGAGTACAGTGACAATATAGAAGATGAGAATCCTGAGCTGATTGTCAGTCCATGGCAAGCTGACATGCCCCTCGTACTCGCCTCCAAAATACGAATTTAACGACTCTAGGCATATTTTTAGAAGGATTCTTTGTCTCGCCGGCCGTGATACCCAAACTTTCCGTTCCACCATCTGTTGAGACAGTTGATAGTATAGCAATAAACAGGCAAGAAGCAGGGTCACCATAACTTACAGGCGAAGCTTGCCGTCACGAACACACGAGCAAACCCACCAAATCCTCCCACGAAGGGTGCACCAGGAAGCCTCCAATTCTCACCACCAATATAACGGTGCTCGGGATTGACACCTACATTGACAAGAACACCAATTATAATGAACATGATGACCGCTATCACTTTCAGTGAAGCAAGCCAATATTCTGAAAATTTTGTACATGAGCGCACTCCTCGTGCTCCGTTATCAATAAATGTACTTACCAAGTTCACCATATGCTTTCACATGTACAGCATTGATGCCCACCAAGAAGAACCAGAAAATCAGTCCTATTGCCCAGGGATGCCAATTCGTCCAATACGATACGACCAATTGTGCTGCGACTAAGTCCCCTGCGACAGATACCGCATCATTGAACCAATAATTCCAGGCTAACGCAAAACCATAAGAAGATGAGAGAAATCTTGTGCAATATGTCCCGAACGAGCCAGCAATGGGGTACTGCGTTGCCATTTCACCAAGAAGTAGTAGCGTGACATATACGATGAAGCCGATGATGGAATAGCATATGAGCATGCTAGCCGCTCCACCATTTGCGAGAGAACTGCCTGTTCCTAGAAACAGGCCAGTGCCTATTGTGCCCGCAATGGCTATCATTTGTACCTGTCGTGCAGATAGCCCTCTATGGAGTCTTCCATTATCCTTGTCGACTGATGATGATAAAGGGACTGGACTTGGTTGGCTTTCTACGGAGGCGAGCGCTTGCACACCGGAGACGGCGCCGTACTTGCCCGATGAGCTAGGGCCTGGTTTATGAACGCTCATGATACTGGATAGCTCGTGGGAAGCCAGACCACGTACGAGGAAAAAGAGGCTGGGATGGACCTGTATCAGTTGACATCGCGGAGAAGTCAGTTATGGCTGCATGATCAAGAGGAAGTTAAGCGATGATGATGAATAGTGGCGCAATCCCGGTTTGAACCTTATCCAATTCACGAATCAGGAAAAAACAAGATATTAATTTATACGTAGACAATAAAGTATGAGCGTAGCCTAATGTCCTTAAAAACGTTCTCAGAGTTATACTGATATATATAATGTCCTAGCGCAGCAATTATAGCAACTGTTTCCATCCTGCATCACGGCACTTTTTGACTAGCCGCTTGACCTCTTGCGAACGAGCTCGTGTTGTGACAAGCAACGTGTCAGGCATATCAACTATCACAAGGTCATCCACTCCGAGACAAGCAATGAGTCTACCTGAACCAGGAACAACAATACCACCAGCGACTTGTTCGGTTAACACTGAGAAACTCAGTCAACAATCCATCCATTCACCAAAGACAGAGCTGCATACCGAGCTGATTGTCTCCAAGCACACGCGGCTGATTAGCCTCTGCAGGGAGTAAATCTGCCAAAGAGGAGAAGTCACCAACATCATCCCAACCTAAAGATGAAAAATGATCAGACATCATCCATAACATTGCCTCAATCTGTATACACCGAAATACGTACCGAACGTGGCAGGGACAACCGCGACGCGGCCTTGCGCGGCTGCAGGCTCGGCAACAGCATTGTCAATAGGAATTTTTTCAAGTGTATGCCAGACTTCACCCAAAGCCCGACCACGAGCTGCTTCACTTTCATCCCATACCTCCGCAATTTTGACGAGCCCATCATAAAGGTCCGGTTTGTACTCCTTAAGTAGAGTGAGCAACAAAGAAGCCTTCGTGACGAACATTCCAGCGTTCCATCTGTAGATACCAGTTGCGATGTACGATGCCGCAGTCCTGGCATCAGGCTTTTCCTTAAAACTTGAGACCAAGCGAGCATTAGGAGCCTCTTTGTGCCCAAGTTTCTCGCCCAATCGAATGTAACCGAATCCTGTTGACGGGTGTGAAGGTGCAATACCAATGGTAACAAGGTAATCCTTCTTCGCCACTTCGACAGCTTCGGCGACTGCAGACAGGAACGCATCAGTTCCGGAAATCATATGGTCGGCAGCAAATGACCCTATGATGGCATTTGGATCGCGTCTTGCGAGAACAGCAGCAGCGAGGCCGATGGCAGCCATTGAGTCTTTCGGCCCGGGCTCACAAAAGAGGTTATCCAACTGTAATTCTGGCAGTTGTTCCCGGATCGAGACCACATGAGCTGGTCCAGCCACGACTGTCGTCCGCGCAGGAGACGTAAGGGGTATCAATCGATCCCACGTTGCTTGGATCAAGGAGCGACCTCGTAAGGTGACATCAAGCAAAAATTTGGGATGCTCTTCGCGAGAAAGTGGCCAGAGACGAGTTCCTGCACCTCCAGCAGGTATCACAACATAGAATCCGGGAATATCTCGGGTACCTAGAGAGACGGCAGCTAAAGCATGATCTCCTAAGGGCGAGGGTCGGCAAAGGGAGTCCGGCGGCTGTACGGACACTGCAGGGATATTATGCGAGAGGAATGGAGATAATTTAGCGCGAAGCTGAGGACTGGGGGGTGCAGGTGTGGCAAAACCAGAAGTACCGTTGCGCGACGTGTGATAGTTGTGCTATCCGGACTATGAGACACACAGTAAAACGACAAGGACGGACAGACCTGTAGGCCATCCCGGATCTGACGCTCTAAGCTAGCATTTGCCTGACGGAGTTCAGCTGTCTCGCGTCGAAGTTCAGCTATATCTTCTTGCTAGAAACTGAATTAAAATGGCTCATGCCGGTTCCAACACGGACTAACAGATTTCTGGAGAGTTTGAAGAATTTGTTGACACATGAACTCGATAGAGCTGACAGCATTGGCCTGAGGCTGGCCAGTAGTCGGAGTAGTGATGAAGGAGTGGGTATCCATAGGAATAGGAATGTGGGAGGGAAATGTAGAATACGGAGATTATGACGGCTTTAAATAAGTCAAACAATAAGCATGTTAGAACTTTCCTCTTCGGGTACTTCCGATTAACCTTCCGTTCATGTAAACATATTCTCCATCCCGCTTAACATACATGTTATCTGTGCTACAAGTAAAGGCTGTTTGCGGTTGCCCTATTGAGAATATACTTTATGCCCCCTCATCGTCGTCACTTTCAAATTGAATCGCCTGAATCTTACGAGCCTTGTTATTCGGATTTGCCAATGACGCACCCGGTGTACGAGCTGCCACTTTTGGTTTGGCGCTCGGTTCTATCATTTCATAAGCAACATAACCGGAACAACACATGAATCATTCATGAAACCACTATCACTCACTTTCGCGAGATGGAAACAATCTTTTTTTTGAAACCTCCTTTTCCTCCTTCATCTCCACATCGTGTTTCTCATGTCCCGAACTCCTTCCCCCAGTCTTCAGCATGTCTGACTCGCTGCTTTTACATGTTTCTGCTTTTTCGGCATATATGATTGGCTTCTGAACCCCCGCTTAGATTCATCATTTCAGCGATCTCCAGAACTATCAATTAACCTACATAATTTAAACTTGAGCCAAAATTAGATTCTTTGGAATGCTTGGCCAAGGAATTTGTACTAGTGACAGACATGGACGTGAAAGCTGAAGGGTGTAACCGACATTTTCGGGACTGTGCTTGTAGGGCAATCTTCACTATCTGTCAGCTACTAAACACGATAAAGAGCGCGGATACTAACTTCTAGAAATATGTTTGTGGCATATGCAGCTGCCTCTGCAGGTTCGATCTCTTCCAAGGCCATTGACATAGGTTTCGCATCTGTTGACCCAAATGTTAACTAAAACAACAATAAGTCTCAATAGGCAACATCATGTAAATAGTCGATAGCACCAAAAACTGTCATTCGTTCACACTTGCCTTAGTCTTGGCACCTTTTTCGGTACTAAAGTCGGTAAGATACAATTCTCCTCCAGCGATCAAATCAATCAAATGGTCAACGAGCGTCTTCAAGGATTCTTCTGAAGGTTCCTACGATGCAACCAGAATTATCTCAGCATCTCTAAGCTTTGGCATCGATCACAGCCGGTAGTGTATGTAAGGCTTGGGGAAATTTCCCAGCAGAGGTCTCTTGTGTCTCGCCTTGGAAACGAAGTAACTCACAACAACGCTCACAACGTCTTTCTCCCTCCAAACACCACGCCACCACCGTCCTGCTACTCCCACCATCCCTATATGCACCGTCCATTCATCATGTGTCGTGTTCGACATGACGACAAACTGGTGTATGCCTTGATAAATCAGCTGAATCATTTCATCCAGTGGGCCAAAGAGGTCTATTATTGTCATTGTGAACGTTCTTCTTGGTCTTTCGGACCTGTATGTGTGATTTTGGTGCAGATTCTTCCACACTGGAGGATCTAGTATTATTTGAAACTGTTCCTTGATAAGTCGGTCCCGGTAGTGAATTGCGGTCTTCTAGGTATGCTAGTGAGCCTACACGACGGGCTTCGATGATAGAGTGGAGTGGTAGGGTGATGCTGAGGAGAATGACATTTAGACATTTTTGAGCACTCTGGAGGAAAGAACCAAACTATACTGGACGTCGGACAGAGGAAAGCTCAGCGGTCAAATTGGTCTGTGTAATGACAGTTGCTGAAAAGTGGGGTTCAAAGGAAGAAATGCCGTTTGCGCGTTTGATGGGCAAACGAAATAATCCCTAGTCGGCAAAGATAGATTGATCCTTCCTTTCTTATCACACGTGCATCTGCAATTTTGATCCGATAGAGATGGTAGGTAACCTCATTGCAACAAAGTCTCAAGTCAACCGATATAGCTAGCAAGTTAACCAAAGAATTGGCCACGTGGTCTTGTCTTTTTTTAGATTCATTGAACTAGTACTGAGACACAGAGGGCTAAATAGGGCCTAATGTCCGGGACGTGTCTACGGGAGGAAAGGGTAGAGTGTGGGCGAAGTCTACTAGCAGATGCTGTCTTGTCTCAGATTGTCAAGTTGAACGAGGTTCCAGAACGGAAACATCAAGAACAGTTTCATTCGGATGTCAGGTCAAATCGTCGCCTTCACTGGCTAATCGTTTCGGGGAATTCAATTGAGTTAGTAGGCCACTAACGGGCTAGTTGGTTTCAGTTCTTCTCACGGGAGTTTTGCTAAACAGTTATGCCAAGTACTCAATTGAATTACACGTAATCCCAGATGCACTCTTCGATACAAAATGTCCAGGAACTGTGTCTTTTTTCTTTTTTACTTCAATCTATTACACAGTGCTCGATCGCAGTCCGTGGTAACAGGAACTGTGTCAGGCTATCCTTTGATCTCCTGTCACAGCACTTTTTGACTAGATGATCACAATCAACGTCCTTCTATGGACTATCCCCCCACTGCCATTTGGGCCGCATTGAGGACCTTGTCCCTTGATTGCATAATTCTGACTATCCCTCGCATCGTGTATCACTAGACTTCTATTAGGTTAGATAGAAAATTCTTTATCATACTTGGATCTTTAGAAGAGAATGGAGAAACTCTCTTATCAGTACAAAACTTTAACGTTCTGCCTAGCTGTAGATTGTAAAGAACCATACGACGTATTTGCGTCCGGTGTAATCACCTAGTGGCGGTAGCGGGGTTCTCAGACGACCCTGTGGCCAAAATGTCCTTGGGGGTAGATTAAGAGAGACTCGGTGCATAGATTGTCTGCAGAGACTGAGTTCAAAACTTTGAAGTCTTGCAGAATCATCGATTCCACACAGCCAGTAATCTGGGACGACTAGTTACAGCTTCTCAAACTTCTTGCATTACTATTATGGCTAACTGGCATATACAAAGGAGAACAACAAAACAGAAGCGTACAGAAAGATATTAATGTGGATCTGACTCAGTCGTTGTGACAGCAAGTACCAAGATATAATGACACAGCACGTTGGAACCAATAGGGGAAGGAAGAGTACGTAGTGATGTAAAATGGAGCCAGATGAACAATCAAGAATTGACGTAAAGCGCAGATAACGGAGTTCGGATTGTCGAATCCGGGGCATCCAATTATAGGAGCAGTGGCAATAGCACGAAGGGGTACGCACGAACAGAGGTCGGAGGATTTGATTAATGCCATTACCACTTCCCGTCGAGATACCAACAAATAGATCCAACGAGTGAAATGAAGGTGGAGTGCCCAGATGATTGGTGCATTCATCGGGTTTTAGGAGGTCTTTTATGTCGAGATAGCCATCAGCGGTCAATACGGACAAGACGCTAGTCCACACCAAGAATGTCTAGACTAGACGGCTTTCGTGAAGGTTCTGCCTAATGACCATATCCTTTACTGTAAGGTCGTTAGCACAGTGGATCCAGATCCTAGCGGCCAAATGCAAAGCTAGGCTGTTAGGAAGGGGGACAAAGTACGCACCATTGCCCAGGATGTGCTGTGTTGACTTAGGATCCTATATGAGTCAAAAATTTGAATTGTTATCAAGGAGCTAAGCGAGTAGTATTCATCAATCACTCACTGTAACTTTCGTCATGTGGCAATAGAAGAGCCGCGGTGAAGGCGAGTGCTGCTTATGCAAAAAAGCTATTATGATGATCAAGAACGTGTGTGAGGACCTATTGTATTTGCGATCCTTAAGAAACTCACCAAACTTCTTCTTAAGGTCTACAAAAGCCTCTGTAAGTCACATTTCCGACACGCAAAAGAAATATTTCCAGTACCCACATAGGGACACATTCTCATAATCGTTGGACCGATTGCCGTATGATATTACATAATGCCCGAATTGAATTCCTGCCTGCAGTTTCGCTAGACAGGAAGTTGTTGAGGAACCAAATATTTTTGAATCAGACAAGATCTTACCATGCAGGATGTCAATTTTGTTCAGGAAGAGGACTGTCTCTGTGTGTTTGAGTAACGGATTTGACACAATTGATTTCCAGAGCAAGATCGAGTCTTCCTGTTATTTCAACAAACGTTGAGCGGGTACAACTTGGATTATTGAACACAAGATATACCAAACGATTGACGCTTGGGTCTTCTTCAAGCACCTAAGTACAGACATTAAGGGTAGCAAAAACGAGGCAGAAGCGAACACGAACCTGATCAAAGCATGATATCGGAGCGAGGAAAATAATTGCATCCATATTATCAAAGTACGGTGCCCATGCAGCTGGTAATAGTGTCACTCAACCATCAAATACTGACGAAACCTTCTCACTTACCACGCTGCCAGGAAAAAGATGTAAGTGTCAATGGGTAGATGGGGAAGCAACAAGGATATTCAGACTTACTAAAGAGCGTGCGCCTCCCACGTCATAGATGCGCCAATCATGACTCAACATGTTGCCTGAAGCCCAGTGAAGGGCGTTGATGTGTGACAACGGTACGTAATGACATACCAGCTTTGAGAGTGAAGCGATGCTCAGACACACCGATGGTTTTGATGCGGGCCCGTAAAATGTCCTCTACATCATACAATTAGTTACTATAAAACAGCTCAGAGAACAAATTAGTAAACTCACCATCTGTTGGCACATATCGGAGTGATGTGACCCGTTCAAGAGAATCGAGGAAGCTGTGGGGAGATCAGACATTAAGTGTATTGTGCAGGAGAGATTACTCACAAACCGGCCATATCTTCCAGCCGCTGTTTTCGCGCTGATAAAAGTGCCTTGATCGTAGGATCGTTCCAGAGTTGACTCATGTCTTCGGCACATGCATGAAGGATAGCACCAGGATCATTGGGGTCTTCGAAGTCAATATCCGCACCGCTGTCGAAACTAGATCTCGGGTTGGATAGAAGACGACTGAATGCAAACTTCCATTGGGAGGTAGAGTTGACTGTAATCTCTTTTCCATTTGCAGCTCTGCTGGAATAAGAGAGGTCTGGAAAAGGTGATAGACGGGTAGCTTCGATCTCGGAGGATCCCGCAGAAGACAGGCGATGCAGAAGACACTCTTCAACTTGCTGCAGCGGCAGAAGACGCATTTTCAGCCGAAGATGTTCAGGGGTAAGGGGTGGGATATCAGCAGAGAATATGGGCGAATTCGAACGAGAATTTTGGGGAGACTGGGCTTCGGTCATAGTTTCGAGTATGAGTCGGATGGATCGGGCGACATTGAGCTGCACGACAGCTCTCCAGGACGCTTTCTCAGCGCGAAACTCCTAGAGAAGAGCCTAAGATTCATGAGTTTTTGCAGTTGCGAGGAGCTGACCTTGGGCGAATGGATCAGCTGGAAATCTTGAGAGAATGAGCAAATAGAGACGTCGCCTTACAAAGTGACAACTCACTCTTTAATGTGGTAGATTTCCCTGAGAAAGTGATTAATTTTTGGGAATAAAAGAACAAAGATCAACTTACCAGATTCACTCTGGCCTACACGGTGGGGTGAGCTGAGCTGCAGAGGGAATTTGAACATACACACCCAGTAGAAGAATCCTGATACACTTGGGGGTTTTCTTTTCTGCTTGTCTTTGCCTTTCAAGCTCCTCATCGATGGCGTCCGACCTGCGCTGAGCTTCAGCCTCTTGTGCTAAACGGATCTGGCGAGTCTTTGAGTCTTCGTCGGCTGGGGGCGCGATAGCTTTGGTAAGAGGGTCCTCGTCAGCATCGTAGACACCATAGGCACGTTTGAACTTGAGCATGTGAAGGAGAAGAGGGAGAGGCTAAAGAAAGACGGAAGGAAGCAAAGAGCTGATACTTAGATATTTAGATACCACGGTAAGATGACGGTCCCGATCCAGGGTTGTCACGCATCACTCGTGCAAATCCCATTGTGAGTATCGCTACATCTAGCTAGTAGCGAACATATATTGATACAGGGTTTTTTCAGTATTCTTCGCGATATGTTCGTGTGCGTGTCTCGCCCAGGGTTGCAAAGCTCGGTCATCAGCTCTACGGCCGCTGCATCTGAGATCTTCCCATGCTTTGTCGACGTGTTCGGATTCTTCCTTGTGATTACTTAAGCTTTACTACCATCACAACAAAGACAGCTTAAAGACAGCTTAAAGACAGCTTCTGGCAGCCTGTGATAATGTGTTATGAATCACCGTTGCTCGGCATCAGAAATGGCCAACGTCATCTCATCCACCCCGATGTCCTTGCCAACTTGTCTCCTTCCCGAGCCTCGACCGAAAGTTTATGTTTGATACTCCTCTTTATTAGTGACATCCAGCGATGTCTTTGACGGTGCAACATCTTCCACGGGCTGAATCAATGAGGTATCAAAAACCTCCCCCTATTTTGCACTTTGTTTTCATGAGATCAGTATGAGGAGCAATTCAAGTCATGATTCAACACTCTGTCTCTGGTACAGTGAGAGCTCTCCTAAGAGGTTCCTCTCACACGTGAATACAATAGCAAACGTCTTATGGCAGACGTAAAATCACATCTCCATGCCACTCACCAACAACAGCTTCCGTGGACGGTCGCGGCAGAAGCAACACCATGTCGACATGCTAAGGATATCATACTTTGTATATTGTATTAGCACTTGCACTTATCCAAACTGATGAATTCAAGGTTTCATAGTCACTGTCGTGCGAATAACTGAAAAGCCTGCGCATCCGGTATTGTATGGTATCTGCAAAATAAACATAAATCACAAACACCTACA
>Ga0153941_1000808_pt1 | contig 13097 bp, 11 predicted proteins | sample TSNJ025MetaG_FD_104733 | JGI IMG/M metagenome (GOLD analysis project Ga0153941, IMG submission 104733) | Attine ant fungus gardens microbial communities from New Jersey, USA - TSNJ025 MetaG | ecosystem: Host-associated > Fungi > Mycelium > Unclassified | place: USA: New Jersey, Brendan T. Byrne...
CACATAGTACTGGTTCTTCTCTTCTGTTGGGTTTTGTCCGATGTAAGTGTTTCCATACAAATACTCAAATTCACCCTCACAGTTTATATCATAATAATACTCTAATACTAAAGAAAACAGGCTCTTTCCAAACCGTCTTGGCCTTAGGAAAAAAGCATATGATTTCGTTTTCTCTAATAGTTCAATGTATTTCGTTTTATCCACATATATATAATTCCTGTCAATCAGCATTTTATAGTCGCTTATTCCGTCCGGCTAACCATAGCAACCGCCACAGCTAACGATTCTACTGTTGCATTGCGCAGTCGTTTTCCAATGTAAATGACATACTTAAAATCGATAGTGTAGAGGCGTTATATAATATGAAAAAACCTCCAAGTGACAAAAGTAATCCAACAACAGCCCCGATAAATATTTGCTTACGATTGAGTTAAGTGTCTGTACCGTGATGACTGACATGTGCATTAAACCCTAAAACAAAATTATCAATTTTACCGCCATATATGAGGGCAATTATGGCGTGACCTCCCTCATGGATAGCGGTATACAGCAAAAGGTAGGCTGGGGCAAACAGCAAGACACTTTGATGTGTCCAATATTTGTTTTCTTCGTTTCTGAAAGACGCCAGGGAGTTAGCTTTGTTCTACACATCCAGTTCACCGCTCATCAGCTCTTTTTAAGTATGGTGCCAGTCTATCCCTGTGAGCTTGTATGTAATCCTTACTATTTAGAAAGTATAAAAATTCGTTTTTATGTAACCATAGATAACTTATAGTTTCTCCTTTTTGCAATATGATAGATGATTTATCACAATCGCTAATACAAAGAAAACCACAATAGATTGTATCTTTGCTAATAAATCTGTATATAGAGGATAGAGATTTTGTAACAATACCTGTTTCTTCACATAATTCTCGAATGGCACCACTTTCCGGAGTTTCACCTTTCAAAGCACTCCCACCGGCTGTTGCTTCAAACATACCCGGATACCCATTTTTATTAAAATCACGTTGCATTAACAAATATGAACCATCTATATGCTGTACTAAAACCTCGCAAACTAGATGATATAATCCTAATGGGATAGGGTTGCCGCGAATTAAATCGCTTCCAGCTAGGCTCCCATCTTCTTTATATGCATCCCATATTTCCATTGTGTGCGCCACCTCTCATACATTATATAAAAACTCCTGTGTAACGTCAGTATCGCGTCGCTCGCTGTTCGACAGATTGCCCATACTACTCAAAAAACTCTCGAAAATTTTCATTCTTAGCTTGGCATAAGCGTCTTTTACTATTAACTTAAGTGGGACATCCATAGTCGCGGATTATATCTCCTCATTCCTCACACATTCATCCTGTACAAAGACCACCGCCCACATCTTCAGCCGTTCCATCTCCTTGAATTTCGGCGAAGAATGATACCTAATAAGCTGATTCCTGGCTTCATCCAGCTTGCGGACAATATTTTCTTTCTTCCCGTCTGTCTTGGACAGGTACTTGAACTCTATCACCGCATAGTAAGCCACATCAATGCCGGGGCGCTTCATAAGCTGTATGTCCGTGTAGCCCTTACCCGTTTCGTTTTCGCTCTCAACAAGGTAACATTTGCTTAGCATGCATAAAGTGAAGCATACTGTTTTAATGTATTTCTCATCCATCTTGATGGAATCCCGGTTAGACATACTGCGCAGTACTGTCTCTATGCAGGTTATCAACATGGTATTATCACCTTCTGTTGCAAGCCTGGCTAATGCCATCTGGATATTTGACACATCAAGTTCATATTTATATTCCTCTTCCAGTATCTTCTCAAAAAAACTGAAATACAGCTCCTTCACCACATAATTCGGTACCTTCAGCTTCACCATTCCGGCATAAAAGGAATCAATCGTCAGATACCCTAAATAAAAGAGCAGTGATAGGAAATCGTTTTTGTCAAACCTTTTTTCCAAACTGTACTGTGCCGTAATATAGGCCATCTGCTCTTTCCCGTCTATAATATCCTGCAATACCTGATAATTGGACAACTTATTCTTAAGAGCAAACATGCCAGCCAGCTTGGAATAATCGCTTGCTATGCTGGGATCTAACAATTCCTCCGGTGGTCTGCCGGCGTTAAAATATTCCGAAAGGTAATTCAGTGACATGCTGCTGTTAAATACTCTTAATGCCCCTTTATGATGGAATAGGTAACCATTGTAGCAGGAGCGCATCTCGTTTACGATCCGTTCCTTTTCCTGGGTACTGATTCCATCCTTCAAGGTATCTTCTATCAGACCCCTTATTTCATCCTCAGTAAACCCCATCATTTCATTAAACGCAGACCATCTGGTCAGATCCGTGGCGATGTTGAAACCGCTGGTCAGACTATCAAGCGTAATTGGACTGACACCGGTGGCAAAGAATCTGGCGATAGTACCGGTTCCCGTATGATCCTTGATTTTCTCATACCATTTCCTTACAAAGCCTGTCTTTGAAACTATTCCTGAAAAAAGCTCCGTACGGAAGCTTAAGAGCTCATTCGCAAAATGATCGTACTCGTCAATGATGAAATAAATCTGACCATCTACATGATTTCTAAACTGACTTACAAAATCATTCAGAATGTCTGCAGGTGCACCTTCTTTTAAATATTCAAAATGAAGACCATATTTTACACAAAAATTACGGTAACTAATTAATGTTGACATCCGGAAGCTATCAAGCAGGCTTTCCTCTGCGTCTGTTGTAAGACCTGTAAAATTGAATTTTAACACATAGTACTGGTTCTTCTCTTCTGTTGGGTTTTGTCCGATATAAGTGTTTCCATACAAATATTCAAATTCACCCTCACAGTTTATATCATAATAATACTCTAACAACGAAGAAAACAAGCTCTTTCCAAACCGTCTTGGTCTTAGGAAAAAAGCATATGATTTCGTTTTCTCTAATAGCTCAATGTATTTCGTTTTATCCACATATATATAATCCCTGTCAATCAGCATTTTATAGTCGCTTATTCCGTCCGGCAGCCTGCTCCATCTTTTCATATCACATCTCCTACGACTTTCTGCCTGTTGGCTAATCTTATTTATCTAATCAGAACTGGATTTGTTAGGTTAATTTTAGCACAGTTGTATCAATGATACAAGAATAGCTTGCCACAAAACACCTCGCGGGATACTACCATCTGAACAGTAACATAGCAACCGCCACAGCTAACGATTCTACTGTTGCTTTGAACTGTCGCTAATACTCATACCCACGAAGAAGCGGCGTGCAGAGCCGAGTGCGGCGTTATGCTTATAATATAAGTCTGCATTAATGTATTTTTATAGAAAAAACAGAGGAATAGTCATTATTATCGTGACTAAATATTTCATCAAAGTATGCCATATCATTAGCACTTATTTCAATCTGTTGCCCTGTATCATATTAGTGCATGTCTATTTTACGTTACCTACAGGTACCAAAATATACTGCTTCTTCATAGTACCTCAACGAAATTTCAAATCTCTTTTTATCATACTCCGCTATAAAATTAAAATGCATCAGCCAAAATCAATATACTGCAACCTACTTTTTTCGTTTGCAACTATAACAACTTTTACTCTAGCGGTTTCCAGAACGACCTCTACATCAGTATACTTGTTCTTCTTGATAATTTCCGCAAAGTAGTCAAAATAGTATTTCTCGGTTTTACCCTCGCAAAAAATAATGATGCGTCCAATGTTTGTTTTCTTCGTTTCTGAAAGACGCCGGGGAGTTAGCTTTGTTCTACCCATCCAGTTCACCACCCATCAGCTCATCATAATTAAATATGGGAATAGCGCCATACTTTCCTTGCAGGTAATCCTTACTGAAGGTGGCATCCTCACGTACTTTCAAGTCAGAGAGTGCATAGAGAGTGGACTCCCCGCGCTCGTTTTTATCTACAAATACTACCTCATCACGTCGGAACTGATTGTAATTAAGCAGGGATATATCGTGAGTGGTGAAAATTAGCTGTGCCTTTTTATTTTGGCTGGAGCAGAAAATATCCACAATAAGTTTTGTTAACAACGGATGTAGTCTTGCAGACATTTCATCCACAATAAACACGCCGCCCCTGGAAATCATATCAATAATGTTTTGAATATAAACGAGGAACCGAAGTGTACCGGTAGACTCCTGCTGCAAGTCAAATAGCTTTTCTCCTGCCACATTTCCTGCCTCATCGTGGATGTTGTGAACGGTACGGACCACCTTTTCTTTCTTTTTCTTACCAGTATGCTCGTTAATGATGGTTTCTGTCTGTATATCAAGTCGCTTAATGCCGACATCAATCAGGTGGAGGTAATGTTCCACCTTTTCTCTATATGCTTTATTGCTGACCAGCTTCTTGGACAGACCAACCATACCGATCAAACCTTTTACTGTAGATTCAAACAGAATCTCGGTAAATACATTGTATTTTTCATTAAAGAAAGAGATAAAATCTCCAAGAACCACTTCCCGGGCTTCTTCATCGAGGAAATATTCGAGCACCGCAAGATAAAGCCTTTCAGGCGGAAGCTTTTTGTAAGCACCAAGCATTTTCTTATATTTGCTGCCAAAGGAAAGTCCTGTACCGGTGCGCTCAAAAACCTTTTTGTCATCAATGAATAGCCACTCGTTAAGTACTTCTTTAGAAGTACACTCAAAGCCGTATTGAATCTGTTTGCCGCTTTGGAGAAATATGATGTCAAACTCAGACGCTTCATTTCCATCATCAGAAAGAGTAAATGGCTCTAATTTCATCCTCATACCAGCTTCACCAGATTCAAAGTCCTCATGGTCTTTTTTATTAATAAACTGTGAGAAGATATACTGTTCAAAAAAGAACATGGCAGATATCAAGTTAGACTTGCCGGATGCATTAGCACCGTATAAAGCTGTGGTTTTGAGCAGGCTGAGTTTGTCATCTACGCATATAACATGAGAAGGATGCTGCACATAAGCAGTCGCCCTCATATCAAGAATTACTTCATTTTTAAATGATGTATAGTTCTTCACTTTAAACATCAGTAGCATAATGTTTCCCTCCAAATTAAGATGCTTTTACATATAGTATATCCAATGGCAAATAATAAATCAACCATATTTACGAAATTTTCGTAAATATGGTTGATTTATAGCACCACAACTAATGCTGTAAAAACTACATATAATAATGATGTCTTCACTCTCACGAAAAATGTATTCTGCGTAAAATAATGATTTTTCATAAACTCCCTACCACTGCTCTAATTCCCTATTCTTACCAAATGTCATTTCCAGCAATTCCGCCGCAATATCTCTACTGCGCACTCTCATCAGATTATCCTCAATATCTTCCTTCGAAAGCAGGTTCACATTTCCATACCACACAATTTCTTTATCTATGATTGCGTAGTGTTCACAGTGCTCCTCCGCTAATTGAACACAAAACCCTGTACGCCGTAACTGTTCCATAAGATTCATTCTAAATTCGCTGTGGCCATATCTATATGCATCAGGGTGCCATGTCAATATCGTTACTTGTAATCCAGATTCCTGCTTTTTTTGTAACAAGCTTATAATTTGATTCACCTTGTCACTATTTAGCCTTGGACTCGAAATCACAATCTCTTTATTAGCTTCTAAAAGATCCTGCTCATAAACCGCCCTATAATTATCAATATCAAAAATTGCATTTGCTTCCTGCTTTGCTTGTATACTATCTGTGCAAATTTCATATCCAATCTGCTTATATGCACGCAAACGTTTACTATACATACGGTCAAACACCGGGATGTGACTATCTACATAATCATAGATTATTACATTTTCCTTTCCCTCATAATCTCTGTTTAACCGGCCTGCATATTGCTCTACAATTCCTTTTCCTGCAACCGGAGTCGCCATAATGAGCGTATCAAGCCGTGGATAATCAAAACCTTCACCTATTAATTGCCCTGTCGCGACCAAGATCAGAGATTCATCCGGAGATAACTTATTCATCTGCTCTCTTATCTTTCTTTGCTCCCTCTTTCCTTTACCACCTAAGAGAAGAAACGTCTTATCTGCATATTCTTTGACCCTTTCATATAGCATCTGTGCATGGCTTGTATACCTTGATAAAATAACCGGAGTTCTGCCATTCCTAACACAATGCTCCACATCCTCTATAATTTGCTCATTACGTATATCATTATCACGAATGAGTGCATAATCATAATTAACATGTGTTTTTTCATTATGTCGCTGCGGATTTATAGTTCTTGTAAAACGCGGATAAACCAGATGTGGGATTCCCTGCTCATTTGCTTTGTCCTTTGCTGTAAAACGGTAACGAATTGGCCCAAGCATCATTTCGTTAATTTTCTCAAGACCATCTCCTCTGATTGGCGTTGCAGTTACCCCATACACATATTTTGCTTTGACTTCCTTCAAAATATTTGAAATTGTATCAGAAGCTGCATGATGACATTCGTCCAGAATAACCATGCCATAGCTTTGTAATTTGGGATGTAATTCCCCCTTTTTGCAAAGTGAACCAACCATGGCAATATCAATGATACCTGTTAAGGAATCATGAGCACCCTGTAATTTGCCGACCACACTTTTTCTCTTCTTCGTCTGTCCCGTTGGTGTCTGATATTCTGGTGGTGCTTCATTAATAACAAGAAAATTATGCAATGCTTCCTGCCACTGATCTATCAGCGAAGAAGACTCTAATAAAATCAATGTATTTACTTTTCTCTCCGCAATCATATTGCTGCAGACCACAGTCTTTCCAAATGCGGTGGCAGCACTTAAAATTCCTATCTCATTCTCCAACAACTTCTGAACTGCTGGCTTCTGTGATTCTCGCAATTCTCCATTGAATTTTACATTTATTAATTTACCTTGTTCCCTCATATCTGTGGTTTCATAGGAAATTCCGGCAGCATTACATTTTTCTATCAGCTTATCGTATAAACCGCGTGGTATTCCTATATAATTATCCTCATCTTGTCCCAAATAAATATATCTGGAATTACTAAAATTAGACAGCCCGATAGCCTGATTTTTGTAAAAAGCAGGATTCTTAAAAGCTGCCAGTTTCCTTATTTGGTTTTGGATTCGTGGTTTAAGATTCGATATTTCGATGTAAATAAGATTTGACAATATCAAATGTAACTTACCATTTACATCCTCTGCCAAAAATTCAGCATTACGTTCCCATGGTTTAACACGCTCCGCAGCATTTGATGACCCGCCCGTTTCCTCTTGGTCGAAAGGAGTAAACGCTTGCCATTCCTTTATCCTCGCTTCCACACATTCCTCTGAAAGCCGGGATATTTGAAATAATTCAGACCACTGATTGGGATAGGCATTCCAGTTATCATCTATAAATGCACTGTTCCCGTCCTTCAAAGCCTGTCCCTGTAAAGGTAATGCGATAAGATTGCCTACCCCGCCATCCGGAATATGATCCTGAGCCGGCAGCATCCGGTCATAATACCGAAAGGATTTCAAGTTAACCGACTCTGCCCCCTTGTCCAAGAGGGCAAAGCCAAATTTTCTTGCAAGAGAAGCTGAAATGGGCTTTTGGAAAAATATCCATATATGCGCTCCTCTCCCGGAACGTGAGCGTTCAACCAGAGCCTCTATACTATTCTGCCGACATATTTCACGCATGGCATTAACTTCTTCTTTCCATCTGTCATCCAAGTTGGCAAAATCATTTTTCTCGGCATCTTTTTCATGGTTATCAAAATCGAAAACCAAAAAACGGCAAGTCTCATCCGTAAGTAAAGGGTATACACCAATTACATCTGATGCATCCGCCGCCTTACCTTCTAAGTGTTCCTTTATTTTTACAATCTCAAGCCTTGTCCAGTTTCGATTGCTGCAATCTATGCATTTTACTTTTTTCCCACTTTTGCGTGGACATCCATATGACCAGAAATTATCACACTGGGGATAGTATCCAATTTCACCTGAACCTTTCTTTACAGAACGCTTACTATACACATCCTGTCGCCCCCAGAATCTGGCAAAAAAACGATTGGCCAGATCATCTGTGATTCTGACAGACTGAATCCTGCCACCCTGATTTAAATCATATGTTTCCGAGCTGATTTTTTCTAATGCCTGTATTTGCTGGTATGAAATTCCCGCTTCATCCAGTAATCTTTTTAATAGCAGGTTTTCTTCCTCAAGCTGTTTCACCTGCTCATGCAGATATTTCCACTCCTCCTGTACAGGTTCACACATTTGCGGCTCTATATTTTCCGGTCTATTCATATGCAATTCCTCCAGAAAATTTTTATGTTTACTATTATTCATGCACGATTTCAGATCATATTGCACTGTATTAGTACTCTCCATAAAAACCCACATGTAAACACAGCAATAGCATAATATCCCAGTTGATGCTTTTTTTCTAAATATTTAGCATTTGAGCATTGTACCCCGTGATACTGGTATTTCCAGCACTATACCTTTTTCAGCGTTTTTGCTGGAAAAAGTAAGGGCTGGTGTTATATATTTGCAATCATACTTTCAACTCCGTCAAACTCACTTTTTTATCTTCTCCACCCTGTCGTAATATTACAATATCTTGTGGCTCGCTTGCATACCAAATAAATGTTCCCCACGCAATAGAAGGTACCAGTCTTCTGCTTACTGTACTTGCCCTATCTTTAAAAGCTGTTACAAACATACAGTTTTCTTCTTTATAACGTGCTTTGTGCGCCAGATCAAGTAACTCCTGCTTTCTTCTGTCATTGATTGGTCCATCACTTGCGACACATTCAACAAATATTAATGTTGACTGTTTTTCACCAAGATCAGCAAGAATTAAATCCGGCAATATTGTTGAGACATCAATATCCAGTCCTATGGCTTTACATAATTCGTCATCTTTATGTAATAACTTTTTTGAAGATTCACTCATAAGTATAACCGCCGGATCTTTCATAAAATTCATCGTAAACTGTTCAACTACTGCTTTTGCAAGTTCACTACTTGGTCCCGATGACAATTTTCTGGTTTCTCCGTTAGGAAGATGAACCAGAACCCCTTGTGATGAATATGCCACCATACGCCTGGCTAAAGCTACCCGGGATAATGCAGAAGCTGAAAGATAGTCACTTTGCCAATCTTTTATTTTTGCGTCAAGCAGTTCACCTTGTAGTTCCGGATTAAATAAATCTGTAAATTGAGACTGTAAAGAATATCTGGGCAAAGGTGAGGTAGTAGGTAGATTCGTCCGTTCTATCACCGCATTCAAACGTACCATCTCTCTTAATGTCTCATCCCTGATCGGTTCTCTTGTGTTTGGCTTATACCATCTTCCCGGTATATCTCTGGGCGCATCTTTACTTTGACTGACTCTGAGCCACTCCTTTCTTTCCTCCGGCTTTTGTTTAACAGATTGTTCATCTGTCATACATGTAATAGTTGCTGGTCTAATCCACTCTGTTTTATCAACGCAAAAACTATACAACATAGCAAATACAGTTTTTGCTCCCATTTCACGAGTGATGTAACCATTAACGTCAATTTCTCTGGGAAATATTTTCTTCAATCTATTTTGGATATCCCGGGTCTCGGGTAACTCTTCATATAACCAGTCATGATTCATTTTCTATACCCTCCAGACCATATGCTCTCATTATAAACAATTCCAACTCCTGCATATTCTCTCTATTTGCATTAATATATTCCTCTAATTCTCTTGCCTCATTAACAGATGGCAAAGGTATTGCATGAAGTTCTGTTGCCGATACTGCAACACTTCCTGACAAACACCGGAATATCCGGTCAACGGTTTTTGAATTCAGAAGCAGCGACAATGTTTCTAATGAAATAACCGGGTGGTCTGTAACCGGATGTACTATATTAACATGATTTTCCACCACAACACCATCCCACTGATCTATAAACTTCTTTGGTAAAACACATGCCTGCAATCTTCGACTCTGCTCTTTAGCTGTTGTGCGTTGTACAAGTACAACCGGTTCTTTACATATCAGGTATTCTTGATTCTCTGAAACCATAATATACTTTTTATCACTTCTGTACTGATAGTTAAAAGAAAAATTATTATTAGCGGTTATCGCTTCTGCCCATATAATAGGCCGTACCCCATTAGATAATACGCCTTTTATCTGATTCTTCATCCTGTTCCAAACAAGCTGACCGGTAGAAACTTTATAGCCATATTCTTCCAGCGTATTTTCCATATCGGCAACTTGTTTTACCAAATTTGATTCAGAAACTTCTCTGGCAATAACCCATGGTTTATTTCCAACATTTATGCAAAAGCTTCCAATCCGATCAATCTCACATGTGCTGCTATCTATATTAATTTTATTAGCTGTTACGGTTTTCATTTTGTTTTGGCCAAACACTACCAGACATGTTTCCTGCAGTACCTGCTCAAATACACCTGACCGTAGTGCAATAAAATCAATTACTAAGGGAGGTAGGGTTTGGGATAATAAATATCTGAGGTTCGAAAAATATTTTCCACCTAAAAAAGAAGTAGGTGTTACTAATCCAATCAATCCTCCCTTTTTTATCATTCGTAAGGAAGCATCAATAAAAAGTCCATATAAGTTAGCATGACCGTATAGAGATCTCGCATAAGCTTGTCTGGTATTTTCATCAAGTTTTAATCTTCCATACGGCGGATTACCAACTATAACATCAAACTTTCTTGTTTCTTGTAACGCATATTGAATCGTATCCTGAATCTTAACAATTTTTCTGAGTCTTCGTCCCGCTTTTACTGATTCCTGATAAACTATAATATCAAGTAAACATTGTGTAATCAATCCCGCAAAATTATCAATTTCTATCCCAGCCAAATGACTTTCCAAATGACTCAACTTAGCTTCTGAATCAAGATCTTTTATTCTATAATCGCCAAGCATCCTATTTGCAACAGTAATTAAGAATGCTCCTCCTCCACAAGCAGGATCCAGAATATGAGCCATTGCGAGGTTCGCACCTTCGGCTGCCAGTAGATCCAAAAGACGTTCTGCTAAAGCTGGAGGGGTATAGTATACGCCATTACTGGAACGATAACTATCCGGTAAAAGCATAGTATATAAATTGCCCAGCAAACAAGCATATTCCATTGTGTTCAGTGTAATAAAATAATCTGCAATTTCTCTTGTTAACCTATGGGCAGCAAAATCAAGCTTGTTGCTGTCAAACTCCACATGCCTGCACTTCCATCTCTTGTTATAATCTACATAATCCCATAATTTTCTCATTACTGCATAGCAAAATGATCTTGCAAACGCTATGGTATCCTGTTCCGATTGCAATTCCCTTGATTGTTTGATTTTATCTATATCAACTTTGTAATCTTCCCATGTTTTATGGTAATGATCCGCACTTATAGCTAAGGGCATAATTTCACATCCTTTCTTTCTGACACCCTAATCTTACCATTTATTGAAATGTAAATCTACAAGAAAATGACTGACAGATTGTTTTATAATCGGTCAGTCTTCCTTGAGCTGATTTTCATTTGTGCAATTCTTGGCTCCTAATTGCTTTTTCAGATACTCAAAACAATATATCTTAGTTTCTATTCTTTAACGAAATTAGTCAAACAATATCTCATCCCTCGCGTGTTTAGAGCAACTGCAATGCAAAATCTTTCGCTCCCGAAATTGCGGTTGCTGTTTGAAATGAGGCTAAATCATTCTCATCCCGGACAGAATACATTCCTGCATAGTTCAAATTGGAATGCTCACATAAACGCTTGATTCCCGTTTCAAAAGGTTCTGTCCCGTAACTTGAATCGTAACCGTGGGTTGCGATAACAGCAATTTTTTTACCTTCCCATAAAGAGCCTTTTGCTTTTCCATAAAATTTGTTAAGCCCATAATGGCGGTCTAACAGTGCTTTCATTGGAGCCGTGCAATACCATGTATAAATTGGAGTGGCAAAAACAATGCAATCACTTTTTATAATTGTATCCATGATTTTACCAACATCATAATCTTGGATACAGCCGTAGCGCCCGTCAATCTGTTGACAAGCGTAACATCCTTTGCATGGTTGTATGTATTTATCAGATAATGTAATATATTCAACCTCACATTCGTTATTTTTAAGTTCAGATATAAACGGCTTTAACAGCTCCGCTGTATTACCATTAAGCCGAGGACTTCCCATTAATATGCAAAATTTCATCGTCCTTATTCTCCTGTCCATTATATAAATACGCTGTGTTACCACCCAAAAACAATCCCACACCTCTACCAATGGCTATATAGATTCCTAATAATTACAGTGTCAGTCACGGTAAGTACTTCCGTGTTGTTTTCATTATATACTAATATCATCTTTCCAACAAGATACCATTTAGCCAACCCACTCCTTCCCAGTAAGTAGAAATGGGTTACTACTTATAAAGTATACATATCTGTCGAAATTAGTCGAAAAGAATCTCATTACCAGTTTGCAGACAAAGTCCGCTTAGTTTAAAGCTTATGATATTGGTTTCAAGAGATAGGGAGCTTAAGGGATATAATAATGATGTCTCTGTTAGGCAGTGAGTGAATTTATTATCATCGAAAGTGGTATGGAAACTCTTAACAAGCAGTGTCATTCATAACTATGCCGTTGATATTATTAGGTTGATTGACTATAATGTAAATAGAATTTGCCAATAAGAAGAAAATATTGTAACTATTTCTGGTTATTTGAAAACCGCGGCTACTGGAACAGACAGAACTTTGTATGCTGCTATTGTATCTGAACAATATTTTATAGCACACAATGGTTGGGAGACATTTTCACCGTCAGCTATAATCAGAGTAAATACAGGTTCAGCCACCTCCAAAACAGACATAGAAAAACTGGTTACAGAAATTATCAAAGATGCAGGAATTAAGAAAACACTATCTATCAATGAGGCATACATTAATCTTTCAAAGCCCTCTGTCTTTTTAATTGGAGTTGCAGTCGCAGGTCTTGCTATTATTATTGTGGTAGGTGTTTTGGTGATATATTGTATCTTTTATACTGCGGTTATCAATTCAATCAAAGAATATGGACAATTACGAACGATTGGTATGACGGGCAGGCAAATTAAAAGGCTTGTATTTCGTGAGGGATTTTCA
>Ga0153941_1000811_pt1 | contig 13067 bp, 23 predicted proteins | sample TSNJ025MetaG_FD_104733 | JGI IMG/M metagenome (GOLD analysis project Ga0153941, IMG submission 104733) | Attine ant fungus gardens microbial communities from New Jersey, USA - TSNJ025 MetaG | ecosystem: Host-associated > Fungi > Mycelium > Unclassified | place: USA: New Jersey, Brendan T. Byrne...
ATAAAGCTCATTTCATTCATTTAAGCTACAATTAATAGTCAAAATGCAATATTATCGACAGAAACATACAATTTCTATAGTCCGTCGAATTGGGAAACTTATACTCGAACATATTAAGAAAATTAAAGATAGTTGATGTAATGGTTTCCGATAATAAATCGTTTATAGATTCTCTTTGCTCATGGCTTAGTGTAGAAAGTATGCTGTATTGCTCTGCTTTTATTGGGTTTACTGATTTTCCCGTAGCATAGTTAATAGCAATATCAAGATCACTATCCCTAAACATAATAACTTGTTTACCAAAATAATCTAATATTTCTCTTTTTTGTTCTGGTGTTAAATTGTTCATTTTATTTTTCCTTTCTGATGCGTTAATTCCATGGTATTTTTACTGAGCGTTACAATTGACTTTGTCAAATCAGCTATAGCCTTGTCTACTACATTTGTTGCATAATCATTCCTTTATTTTCATCCGGCAAATTATATCCTACCAACATTAATGTCTTTATTTGATCTTCTTCAAGATAATATGAAGATGCATGAAAAGCTTTATAATTGTTGTATTTCTTAGAATTCTTTATTCGCTTCCTTGTGGCAAGAATAGTCAATTGTCTGTTTCCATCTAATTCCATTTCAGGACACAATTCCATAAAAAGTTCTGTTACATGATGTGATTTCCATCTAATTGGAAATAATTTATTTTCTTTTTCAAATTTAGAATCTCCCTCTAATATAATCTTTTTTTATAACACAATATAACCTCCTCTCGTATAAATAATTATATTCCCTCACTATGTATTTTTTATAAGTCAATACACAGTGAGAATAATTTTATATTTTTATTAAATAATGGTTAGGATTCAACGATTAGATGCCGCTACCTCAATCGTTAATGTATCTGTTTCCATGTCAACCACCTGTTCCCTTTCCATTAGCAATTCGCTATCCAGAGAGCCTTTATATATATGTCTATCAGATCATTCTTGAATAAGCTAATTTATGATATCCATTGAAAAGTAATGATTATAATACTCCTATTGGTCTCCATTCCGTAAAATTAACTAGATAGTCAATTTGCTCTTTCCTATCATAGCAGTTTTTAATATTCTTTGAAACTTCAGGTATTATAGCAACTAATCCACATTCCTCAATACGTGAAATCTTTAAAAAAACAAAGTTTTCACAATCCTCTGTCTCTAATTCAGCAATGTAGATTTCTTTATAGAAAAAATATAAATGGGTAATTCCATTATCTATGTTAAAGTTAACACTTTTTATTTTTATCCAAAACTCATTACTTTGGTACATAATCTTGTATGAATTATAATTCAAGCATTTATCTGGAAATTCTTCTTGAATTACCTCTCCTGAATCACCGAAATAATTCAAAATATCGCTATATGACAATTGTGTGTAAATTTGTATACTATCACATCTTGAAGAAAGCCATTTAATAAAAGCATTCCAAATATCACTTTCAAACTGCCCGTTTTTATTATAATAGCCAAGGTAAATTACACTTACCATATTTTCTCCTTTAACTTTTATTCATCGTTGGAAGCAAATCTCCCGGAGCAAATGTACCTCCTTGAGCTGGGGTATCTGGATCTTAATTAAGTAATCTGAATTATGGAGGCGTCTGTCTGCCCTGCTTAGAAAAATCAGTTTTCAATAGTGTTATTCTTCAAAATAATGAAAAGTCCATCATCTAAAATTCTCAGTTCATCTTGGGTTAACTGCTCCTTTAGGTATGCCTGGGGGCTTCCGATCTCCGGATCTATCAAGTGGACATATACAGGCGTGCCGCTGACTGTTTAGGTAATTCATAATTATTTATGCAATGTAGTACTAGTTCCAGCTTATCATAGCTTATGGTTTCCTGGCACCTTAATATATTAATTCTATAGTTCAAACCATTTCACCTGCGGCGACATTTTATTTGTAAGAAAAAAATCTTCTGCAACAATGTATACTTGTTTAAGTGGTATTATTAAATCTCTTGAAATTTCTGTTTCAGAATCTTCCGATCCCATATTGAAAACTATATATTCCTCTCTTATATTTTCATGATTATCTAAATATGCATAATGTCCACAATCACTCTCATCTTCAAAAAAGTGTACGCATGCAAACTCTTTTTTTACTAATACCGTAAGAAAAGGATACTGGGAATCTGTTCGTAATTCAAATTCATTGCTATCATTTTTCGACCGATGTTTTAAAATTTCCTGTAATTTGCTAATACTATCACATTGGCTTTTTCCTCCAAACTCGTATACAAGCATCACTCTCTTCCTCCTATTTTGGCTTTTTGGGAATATTACTATTTCCTGTATATGTTTTTGACGTATCTACCCAGCAATCTCAACATCAGGGATACCTTGTCCCGCCATCTGCCTCTGCAGCGCTTTCGGGCATGCATCATGTCCGCTGGGATCATAATACCTCACCGGATTATTCCTACAATACGCATACAGGTTCAGTCCGTCACCATAATACGTATCCTCCTGGTCACCAGATTACCTGCCGGGTCATAAAAGAGCCTTTCCGTCCCTCCGTCGGGATAATGTATATGGGTCCTGTGGTTGTCCTCCTAAAATATTATTGAAAACCATCAAAATCTTCAGGATAATGCCCTGGTAATTAACTTTCCATGAAGTGTACTAACGATCCTGGTAGACCAAAATCAGCATCTGGATTTTCCTCCATTAAACGTAAAAAAGGTTCAACATACTCAAAAGGATTTTCTGTCTCCTTGATTTTATCTATTACTTCATAAGCGATACCAATAAAATCATCTGAACCTATTTCCTTTTTTAGAATATTTAATAATTCTTTATCTCTTTTAGTCATAGCTCTATTCTCCTCGTATAATAAGTTTATATCCTAGTAATAACTGGTTATAGACTTATTCTTTTTTATGATATAGATGAAAGGTCATTCTGTTTATCTGGAAGGAGTCTATTAACAAAACATAGAATAAATCTTTCTAATAAATTTTGAATCCTCAGGAGTATAATCATGCTTTTTCTTTATATCTAATTCAGCCAAAACCCCCTTCATTCCTTTTATTTTACGTTCATCGTCTAATGCATCTAGAAAATCCACATTAACTCCGTAATCAATATACATTTTTTTAATTTTTTGAATTATATAATTATTATCCATATTAATCTCCTATAATTTTAACATCATCAAATTTAACAATCTTATCTACTCTGAACTGTTGGATTCCCCCATTTCCATACTCTGGATAGCTTACGGTAAATGGTTCAGGGATATTCGTTGTATTACCCTGTGTTGTAGGAACATACATAGCGTCTATTACTTGTAATGTATCAAATGTACCTTTAACCTTGCAATCACTCCACTCTGGAGAAACTTGAAATCCATCACGTGCAGCAGCCGAATCATAATCAACAAATCCAATATATGTTGTATACTGCTGTCCAGTTGTTAGTGCATCTGATGCATTATCAGATGACATGTATCTATATCCTGTTGCAGGCACGACTGTACAATCTGGTGCAACATAAAAAACAGGCTTAGACCCACTGGCACCCTTGGATTTGGGAATAATAAACCATCAAACTGAGTAATTTTATTCTACATCAGTTTAGTGGTTTACACAAACTATAGGGCACTCCCAATATAATTGCCCTATAGTAACTTTTTTATCAACTTACTCTTAATAATCCTTAGATTATAGTAAAATTCTAATTTATGAATAGGTTCCGGTTTATTAATAATTACATACACTTTTCTCCTCCATTCACAGGCTAATTGCTTTAATAATTCTTTAATCTTTTCTACTTGGTCAAGCTCTATTCCATCACCAAATCTTAATTTTATTAGAAAGCCTCCCTCTCCAAGCATAAGATTTTGTAATAAATCTAGATTCTCCATAATCATCCTCCTTTTTCACTTTTTCTTAACTGCTTCAGATGGGACATATCCTTCAATTAATGGGTGCTCTTTATATCACTATGTGACAACAAGCCCTTGACCAAGGCATTTTCTTATTGTAGCTATCTAATCAAGCGAATTATGTCTCTTCGCTCTTTATGGTTATAAGTCCATCTATCCTTTGTATAAAAATCCCCTCTGCTATCACGTTAATATTAATTTCTCCTTTCATACATAGATTCAGCAAATCATTTTCATTTTTCTGTATATCTAACTCTCCGTAATGCCTTCTATCACTAGCATTAATACTAAGGCTTTTAATACAATATACATCTAACTCAATTATGGTTGTATTATATTTTTTGTTTATCCATTTTTCAGGTGGATTATCTGCATAATAAGGCATTTCAAAAATAAGACGCATACTATCTTCGTTGCCTGATACCCAAAACTTTAAAAGATGTATATTTTTTAATGCTGGTACAGGATTATATAATCTCTTTAAAAATATTTCATTTTCACTATCAATGTAATCATACCACATACTATCAACTCCTTAATTTTCATTAAATGGATAATACTCCTTTGTTCCAGGATATACTCCATTTCTTAAATCAGCTTCTGGTCTTACATTAAAATGCGGTCCATCTGAACCTGTATGTGGATAAGTATGTTCTTGTATATACACTGGTGTCCCATCAAGATCCGTATAAACATACTGTCTAGTTATGACAATATTGCCATTGCGATCTTTTACTACATGTCCACCAGCATAATCAGGACCTGTCATTTTCCAATTGAATATTGACTCTTTTGTTCACCCCAAGAAGCCTCAAAATTATTAATTATGCTTTTCCATTTCTTTTCAAAGCAATTACTATCTAATAATTTAATGTCACCCTCAAGGTCTTCTAATTCTATTATTCCTTCCGCCAAGCAATCAGTTTTACATGAAATTTGAATATCATTATTTCCAATAATAATTTGTCTCAATGCATTACCTGTATCATCAATCTCAATCCAATATTCAACATTTTCATACATATCTAATACATACTTCAAAGTTAAACCTCCTATTTATCTCCAACCTATCCAGAATTAATAATCTTTCCTGTTAAATCTAATGGCTGATCATTCGGAATTACATATACATTATCACGACCTTTTACTACGTCATAACCAGAAACATCTATCTCAATGGCGAATTTTTGCGATGCTTTAAGGGATCTGGTAAACACCGACCCTACCGGGAAGTGGGTATTTGTGTGCGATGGACTGAACACACATAAATCGGAATCCCTGGTAAAATATGTTGCAGAAGCATGCTGCCTGGATATTGATCTGGGAGTGAAAGGGAAAAGGGGGATTCTGGAAAACCAAAAAACTCGTAGGGAGTTTCTGCACGACCCATCCCACCGGATCCGTTTTGTCTACACCCCAAAGCACTGCTCCTGGATGAATCAGATAGAAATATGGTTCAGCATAATAAACCAGAAGTTGTTAAAACGAATGGGCTACCAGTCAGTTGAAGAACTGGAAGGGAGTATTCGTCGCTTTATTGAACAGTACAATCTAACAGCACATCCATTCAAATGGACATATGCAGGAATACCATTGGCTGCTTAATTCATTATTATTTAAGCAATGCAGTACTAGATAAATTTGTCTCTCTTTAGCGGACAAAGCCCCTAGCTTTCGGCACAGCACGCAGGAACTTCCTAAAATAGTATTTCTTCTTATAATATAATAGGTTTATAGTCTAATGCTATGTCAACAATTTCTTCAGGAGTTTTATCATCTCCCCAAAATATTAAATCATTAACTTCTGGATGTGGAACATTTTTCTCTAATAGGTGTATCATGTCATCTATTTCTTCTTCTGTTCCCTCACAATTAATAATTTTTTCAACCAGTTTTATTAATTCCTCTCTTGACAATTTTTGCATTTAATAATATCTCCTTTATTCGTTAATTATTAAAATGGAAGTTTGGATCTAATATATCCTGATGCATTTTAGGAGTTACTACAACTAAGTTACCCAAATCATAGACGCCACCACCATTGTGAATATTTTGAACTGTGTCTCTTTAGGCACAGCAGACGGCATAACTAACACTAATAGAATTTATGAAATACCTGCCAGCGTGATTCGGCAAAATAAAGAGAAACTATCCTTTGTTCAAAATTAACCCTTATTAGACGCTATTAACTGTTTCAAATAAAAACAATATCCCTTCTTCATCGCCAAATCTATCCTTAATAAAATGCTTAATCATAAAACGCTCTACATCCCAAATATTTTCAGGATATTGTTTATCCACATGATACTCGACTGGTTTTCCATAACAATCTTCAAGCCATATTTGTTTCCTTTCAAATGATTTTTGGAGAGTATCATCTGATGTATTCTTCCACGCATTTTCTGCTTTTTGCAGCAGAGCAAATAAACCAATATACTTCCATATCACTTAACTCTAAATTTTCCACAACATCTTCTCCTCCTAAAAAAAGAGGTATTTTATATCCCACACACTTGTTATTTTCAAGAATATCATTCGATTTCTTCTTCCAATCATTATAAAATGTTATCGCTAAACAGGAGTCTCCGTAGACTGGAATCTCCTCGTTGTGGAACTGTTCTAAACTACAAGGTATTTCCAATACATCTGCTGTTCCAATTTCAAACATTAATATTTGATTTAAGTTTTCTTTTGTCTTACGAGTGTCAATTGCAAAGCATCGTCCAAGCCAATCATAAGCAAATGGTTCAAATGAATCTTTAAATTCTGGATATGCTTCAGTAATAATTTGTTTCCACTTATTGACTTCCTCGCTTTGAAATACTCGGTATAATCCTTCCCCAAAGTTCTCACCTTGATACTTTGCTAAAAAAGTATTAAGGTCTAGGTTCTTGCCTTTTTCAGTATAATTATGTTCTACATAAATATTAAAAAACTTTTCAAATTCTTTAAGCATAAAAACCTCCTCTTAATCACTGATTATAAATTCACCAAATATTGTTCCATAATCATATCCTTTAATTTGATTTTTAATCTGTGCTCCTAAACTTCGATTCTGAGCTGTTGTCCACCCGTCTTTATACTTTAATTCAATGTCAATTGCCTGTCCACTAACTTGACAGACAAACTGACTAATTATGTTTAAGCGGATTTTTTTCTCATCTCTTTTGAAAAAAATCTGAATAAGCTGTGCTTCATCCCACAACTGGATTTCTTTGTTTTCTTTTGATAAAAATCTTACCACAAAGTAAGCAATTTCGCTATGAAAATCACCGGATTACTGCTTTTTACTGTTATTACTGTTTTTTACTACTCTAACTCAGCTTGAATCTTCTTTGATTCCGGCTCACGATATTCCGTTTTATACTTTAGCATACTATATACGATATTTACCAACCTGCGGGCTATGCAAATCAACACCTGCTTCTTACTTTTTCCTTCTTCCACCCGGCGGTCATAGTATTCCAAAAAGACAGGGCTTCTCGACGTTCCATGAGACGACACCTGAATCATCTGAATGGTTAAGAAGAAAAATATTGCCTGAAGTTTCCGGTTCCCTTGTTTCGGAACCATATCAAATACTGATTTCACCTAAAGAAAACTCATTTTGAGGATTTTCAAAACAGCCGTAGGGTAACTCCCTTTTGTTTGCCCCTGTGAGAGCGTGTGTTGCCCCCGTGTGCGATTGTAATACGCAAGTAGCAGTGTGATAGCCTGAACAGACATTCCGGTCCACCCAATATTTATCTTTTCAAGAAAATGGGTGGCATTTTTAGAAATTGACTGTATTTGCAGGGATTGGGTGGGTGGCTCGCTATATACAAAAATCTGCTTCAAGGAAAAGGATTGTGTGATGGAGTATTTAAAAAGTAAAATGTCCCTATAAGGTAGGGGCAGTTAAATTAAAGCAAAAGCTCTTTTTTTAACTGTCTATTTTATAGGGTCCATTTTAATGGCTGTTCAATAATTTATTCAATTTTTGTTAAAAAATCTTCTAAAATTATTTTGATAGGCTTCCCCACGGACGGCAGCCTCTCTTTGATTCTAGTAATAATAGTTGACTTTTGTAGTATTTCTGATTTAGTATTTACATTAATAAAAGTCCTCATTGAGTCGACTGACAATTCAAATAATTCTTCATCTTCTGTATCTAATAGCTCTATTAATATTTTTAATTGCCATAGACTATTTTCATCATGTAAACAATAAGCTAGTCTTTTTTTCCATTCAACGGTCTTATTATTAAGATTTTTTAATAATTCATTCCAATTTTCTTCTGAAAATTTTTCTAACATGCCTTGAGCAATTACAAAACCTTCATCATACCAATAATCCATAGCAAAATCCTCAGACTCGAATTCCTTTAAATATTCATCAAATTTAATAACCTCAATTTGCACACCATTCACAACTCCCCTATGGAGTGCAGCTCCATCAGAAAGACGTGCTCCCATAGATGGTAAATCTCCAACGGATTTTATACCTTTAATTATTTGATCATTTGTCCAATTATCAGGAAATACAGTACCCGTTTTTATATTAGACAGATTTCCATCTGGATATTGGGTAACAAACTAGCTTGTAGTTGCGGCTATGGGCAAGGAGCAGTACGAATCCTAAAACAGAATAGCGGCCCCTGTGGCTGATCTTTGTCTCTCCTTTTCTGCGCCAAACATGAGCAAAATAAGAGTATAATTACATGTTTAATAGGACAAGTTGGCCAAAAACAATTCATCCTTTTTTTGTAAGATCAGCTAAAAGTCGTTCTGTTTCTACAGTAACTTTTTCTCCAAATACCTGTCGAACTGAATTAATTGTTTTTTCATCAAGAACTATGGATACTTCACCTAGATTGTCTAACATCATTTCAAGGGCAATTTTATATTCCCCATATTTCATAAATTCTCTGGTTTCAGAAACTAAATTATCTAGATAAGAACTTTTCAAATAGGTTCCGCAACTATCTTTAACATAATCTTTTTTATCACTTGCTTTAGACAATTCTTCTATTTGATTAACAAAGTTCTCTACGCATTCTATGACAGATTCTTTTTTCATCTCATCATCCTTTATTATAGCCCGTAATAATACCTTCTCCACTAGGTTCAACAATAACTTCAATGTTTAAGCCATGATCTTGTCCTTGAACTTTAAACGTACTGGGCTCCCTTTATTTGTAGATGTTGGCGCATTGGGATCCGGACTTCCAACAGTGACTGGTGCTGTATCTTTACCCGGACCTGTAGACTGTTTCCATGTTGAGTCTGTATCATTTGCAACTCTTTCTATAGCAGAAATTACCTGGTTATCTGTCCATGTATCTGGAAATGCACCTTCACTATTTCCTCTATTTGAACCATGACCTGTTCCAGGAAGGTCACCTTCCAAAATATGTGTCCTTCGTTCTTCGCTAACCACATAATCATCTCCCGAACCCCTAGCAGCACTTCCGCCACCTCCAGGATAATCCCGTCCAGTAACCTGCTTATATGCCTCTTCAATGCTCAACTTCTCAGCTACTACCAGATCCTGTATATCTTGCACCTTTTGGGCAATCTCTACATCAGGGATACCTTGTTCCTTCATCTGATCATGTAACGCTTTCGGGCATGCATCATGTCCGCTGGGATCATAATACCTCACCGGATTATTCCTACAATACGCATACAGGTTCAATCCATCACCGTAATACATATCCTCCTGCAGAAACCTCCCAATCACCGGATTATAATATCTCGCACGCAGGTAGTACTGCCCTGTCACACTATCATACTGCTGGCTTGTGTAACGGAATCGATTCTTTACTGTCTCCTCAGCATACTCCATATTCCCGAACGCATCATACCCATACCGGTTCCTTACCCTGCGGCTTTCCTCTTCCACCACATGGGTAACACTCCTCATTTCATCGCTGGCATAATGGGAATATGTCCGGGCACTATCGCTGTCCGAACTGATCAGTTGGTAACCCCATATGTAACGGGTCCTCTTCTCTTTTTGCTTCCAACTCCTCTCCACTATACAAAAATTGCACCAGGCGGCCATTCTCCTCCATCTCATGGCGAAGTCCTTCCGTATCATAGCGGTTCCTCTGGATCTGTCTGTCATCCATACGTACTTCGCACATACAACTGAACCCGTCATACAGATAGGATGCCTGGCCGTCATACTCATAAGTCTCCCTGTGAATACCCAAAAGTGTCTGCACCTGCCGCTCCGTCAGGCGATTCCCGGTCCCGTCGTAAGTGTAACGGTTGTTTGTCAGCATTTCATCACAGAAGATGGTTCGCAAGCCCAACAGGTTCTGGTCTTTGTCATAGCCGTATTCTGTCACCAGATCCTTTCCGATTTCCATTGGAGCTTCAAATCAAGCTATTTTTATTCTCTAGCATGTAGTAGCACTAACAATACTCAACTCATTATCAACCAGAACCTATATATCTTGCCAATAAACTCAATGTCTTTTCCCCTATTCAAATAAAGTAAGCGACACTTGTATGATTTCTTCCTTCTAAAAAAGATATCCATGACTCTTCCTTTGTTTATTACATCTATCTTCAATCCCCTTCATCTCATGATCTTTCATTAAGCCTTTCCTGATCTTACTCAGATCCATAGTCAACATAATTACGCTCCTTAGCTCTTATCTTCGCAGAAATCCACCACATGTTGATAGATGTCTTTTCCTTTATTTTCCAAATTTCCATAACGATGATTCTTTATTTCATATAAAGCCAATTCTCTTGCAGCCTGATAGTTTTCCTCTTTTATATCAAGCAGCATTTCAGCCAATTCTGGCTTATATAATCCTGGCATTTCAACGCTTCTTGAATAATCAATAAATTTTCTAAAATCACTACCATCTTTGTTGATTACAACTTCTATTTCTGAATCACATTCCTTTAATAATTCCGCGGCATATCCTTCTACATCATCGTATTTATCAATTTCTCTGTATTGATTATAAACTTGTAGCCCTTTTATAGTAAAGGCGCCATTAGCACGTAAACCAATTGGTTCTTTCAGATTTTCAGGCATTTGAAATACCTCCCAAAAAATATCGTCAAGAAAATACGGCTTAACATTTCCGCTTGCATTTATTAGATTATTATTTACTCCCGTTGCCACAAGGATAATGGATATAAAATAATCACCACTTTTTTTATATAATATATTACCTCGCATTTTATATCCATATTTTTTTACTATATCTTTCGTAGCAATTTTGATATGCTTATCTAATTCTTTTCTTGTTATCTTCACTTTTCCCTCCATACCCTACTAGGGTCGAATCACCTTAATATCCGTTCCTGCTGAAATTTCAAAACCTCCTGTAAAATCGCCCTTTCCTTTTCCAACAACTCGCCCCCCATTTTCTTTTATTTGCTGAAATCCTATGAATTGATTCGTTGTTAGAGGTGCGGTTGCAGAAGACTTATACTCTTGAATAACTATCTTTTCTGTCACTTTCTCATATCCCATTGCATCCACTCGTATTTTTCTTCCTTCCTTGGTCACAATAGTTATTTGCTCTTCAACGCCATTAGCCAATATTTTTAACTCATTTACTTTCTCTACCTCAAAAGCTCTTCCATTAGCTCTATTCTCTGCTAAAATTTCCGCTTTTGTTTTTTTCTTGGTTCCATCACCCGCAGCATAATCCCGTCCAGTAACCTTCTTATATGCATCTTCAATGCTCAAATTCTCATCTGCTATCAGAGCCTGTATTCTTTCCACATTTTGGGCAATCTCTACATCAGGAATACCTTGTCCCTTCATCTGATCATGTAATGCTTTCGGGCATGCATCATGTCCGCTGGGATCATAATACCTCACCGGATTATTCCTACAATACGCATACAGGTTCAATCCATCACCGTAATACGTATCCTCCTGCAGAAACCTCCCAATCACCGGATTATAATATCTCGCACGCAGGTAGTACTGCCCCGTCACACTATCATATTGTTGGCCTGTGTAACGGAACCGATTCCTTACTGTCTCCTCAGCATACTCCATATTCCCGAACGCATCATACCCATAACGATTCCTTACCCTGCGGCTTTCCTCTTCCACCACATGGGTAACACTCCCCATTTCATCGCTAGCATAATGATAATACGTCCGGGCACTCTCGCTGTCCGAACTGATCAGCTGGTCACCCCATATGTAACGGGTCACCTTCTCCTCCTCGTCTCTTTCTGCTTATATATGAAAAATGCAAAAATAAAGTGGACAGCTGGAAGTCTCCTGTAAATTTTTTATTTAGAACATATCAATACTAATTTTTTGCAAAAGATCGTTTGCAAATTCTTCCATAGCGTTTTGATTTGCCTGATAGTCCAGTGCAAACTGATAGGGTTTTCCATCTCTCGTTTTCATAGATAATTCGGCACGGAGCAATATCGTTCCTTTTTTATAGGGTTCATTTCTTCTGGGCAGAAAATCACAGTTGGCGATTTGAGATAAAGGTATGCGAAACAATTCCTTTTCTTTGGAAAAGGCAATAATAAACAATATAATTAGATAAAGCAAAGGAGCGAATTTTTCTCCACCAAATTGATTCTTGTATTTGGTGTAGACCAGATCATCTCCATCAAGCCATAAAAATCCCCGGGGGCCACCTGAATCCTTGCCTTCTGGTATACAGCTTAAATTTTCCAGCTTCATAATTTTTTCCTCCATTTTATGTTTTGAGCGGTTTTGGTAATTCATAAAGCCCGAGTATCCGCACTTTTTCCTTGTCTTTTTCTTCTCTCCAAAAACCAGAAACAATTTATATTAATTGCACCTGAAACAGATGCAATATCACGTCGCCGTTCCTTCCTCTGTGGTAAACCGGCTTCTCCCAGTCGTCATATTAGGTTTCCTCGAAGCTATTGTATTTTGACAGTTTATATCGTTGTATAAAAGATGTTCTCTCCCTTGCGACTAGTTCCTGGCACATCATGTGTCTTTTTTGGTCATAATGGCTCGTTATATAGATATTCTTGGAGAGGTGATGCTTCTAAGATAGCTTTCCTGCGTATAATTATAAGGCATGATCCTTCCACAGCAATAGCAGACGAGAGCAATAAGTGTCCATCATATTTATAACTGGTCTCTCTCCCCGGATATCCCGGATACCGCTTATCCTTCCG
>Ga0153941_1000813_pt1 | contig 13054 bp, 11 predicted proteins | sample TSNJ025MetaG_FD_104733 | JGI IMG/M metagenome (GOLD analysis project Ga0153941, IMG submission 104733) | Attine ant fungus gardens microbial communities from New Jersey, USA - TSNJ025 MetaG | ecosystem: Host-associated > Fungi > Mycelium > Unclassified | place: USA: New Jersey, Brendan T. Byrne...
ATCTTAATGATACTTACATATACAAAAAGGACGGAAATATGAAAAATTCACAAACGGAAATAAAAAAATCCAGCATAAGCATCACATTTTATGATGATATTAAGAATATAATTTTGAACGAAAGAAACAATGCTATTCATAGTGTTAATTTTCACCGTGTTATGATGTACTGGAAATTGGGTGAACGCATTTTTGTTGAAGAACAACGTGGAAAGGAGCGTGCGGAGTATGGGGAATATATTATCCGCGACCTTTCGAGAAAACTTGAAGATGAATTTGGAAGTGGCTTTTCATATCGTCAATTGGCTTATTGCCGCAAGTTTTATCGGCTTTATCCAATTGTGAACGCAGTGCGTGCACAATTAAATTGGTCACAGTATAGGTTCTTGATAAGCATTGACGATGATTATAAACGAGAATATTATGAGCTTGAAGCTGTAAATAACGGTTGGTCAGGACGCGAATTGGAGCGGCAAATCAATGCTTCACTTTACGAAAGGCTTCTTATGAGCAACGACAAAGAGGCAGTGCTTACCGTGGCGAGAAAAGAGCGCATACCAGAAAATCCAACGGAAATTATAAAAGACCCGATGGTGCTGGAATTCCTTGGTTTAAAGCGAGAATCGGCATATTATGAAAAAGAGCTGGAAAGTGCGATTATCATGCACTTACAGGAATTTCTACTTGAGTTAGGAAATGGGTTCTCGTTTGTTGCAAGACAGAAACGAATTTTGCTGGAGGATGATGAATTTTTTGTGGATGTGGTTTTTTATAACAGGTTGCTTCGCTGTTTTGTTGTAATCGAAATAAAAACCCATAAAATTACACATGCTGATCTGGGACAACTTCAAATGTATGTTAACTATTTTGACAGAGTTGAGAAGCTGCCAGACGAAAACGCAACTGTCGGCATCCTGCTTTGTGCAAACAAAAATGATACGGTAGTGAAATTTTCTTTGCCGGAGAACAACACAAACTTACTTACAAGTAAGTATCAACTCTATTTGCCATCCGAGAACGATCTGCTTGCGGAGATTAAAGAGATTATTGACAACGAAAGTGATAATTAAATGAATCGTGAAACTAACAATTCCTGATTATCCATAAAAAACAATTACAATTCATATTAATAATACAAACCACAAAGAGGTAAAACAACGCCGCTCTGTGGTTTTTTATATAGATTAATTACAATTGGCAGTGGAACATCAAGGGAAAGAGTGCCGATCTGCGTGACAGCCGGATTTTTGATACGGTCATGGAAGATGGCAAAGAAAAGCGAGTCCTGAACAAAAAGGAAACCATGCTGGCCAGCCAGAAGCAGGAAGCCATCTGACATTTCCGGGCATGACACCGGATATTACCTTGCGTCCCCCACCAGAATAATGCGGTTGCCCATCAGCTTTACGGAAACAATACCCTGCTTACCCACTGGGATAGCCTGTATGTTGATAACTTTCCCCGATTCATCCACTGCTGTGGATATCTTCCTGCCAGGAGGTGCTGTGGAAATAGACCTTTAGCAGTTTCCTGATCCTTTATTGTTCCCCCATACCGGCTCGGGTATGGTTTTACGAAGCCGCAGTATTTCACGTCGCTCTTCACTTTCGTATTATAAATATCTATGTTATATTTAAACTAGGAGGAGATAATATGCAAAAAATATTAGTAGTAGAAGACGATATAGAAATTCAGGAATTGTTGCAGGATTTTTTATGTGATGCAGGTTACGAAATAAGTGTTGCGGACGATGGTGTAGAAGCAATCGCCATGTTCAATGATGATGTTTATGATTTAGTTCTTTTAGATATAATGCTGCCCAAAATTGATGGTTATGGTATATGTGAATTAATCAGGAAAAGCTCACAAGTTCCTGTTATTATGGTATCTGCGCTGGACGATGAGGTCGACCAAATAAGAGGTCTGGATATGCAGATCGATGATTATGTAACAAAACCTTTCTCCATGCCAATATTATTACGCAAGATTGCAGCCGTATTGCGCCGTGCTAATAGCAATTCTACGGCTGCTCGGATTATCCAGTACAAGGATTTAAGGCTGGATATTGATGGATATAAGGTATATAAAAACGATATGGATGTAGAACTTACACACCGTGAGTTTGAGCTTCTATTGGAACTCTTACAAAACCAGGGGAAAGTGTTGACACGTAAGGTATTGCTGAATAAATTATGGAAATATGATTATTTTGGAGAAGAGAGGGTAGTTGATACGCATATCAAAAATATCCGTAAGAAGCTGGACATTGATTTTATTTACACAGTCAGAGGGGTGGGATATCGGATTGATAAATAAAATAAGAAGGAGTTTACCAACTAAGATTTTTTTAATCAGTTGCTCAATGCTTGCAGTCTGTTGTTTTCTTACGTATATGTTAATAATTTGGCTGGTACCAAAGTTGTATTCAAATGAATTTGATAATGCAATGGAAAGCAGAGTCCAGACACTTTTGCAAACGCTGGAAAGTTCCAGTGTGGAAGAAGGTATTGTAATACTCTCTAACTTTGATCAAAATAATGAGGTGTATATGAATTTATATAAATCTACTGGTCAGCTGATTTCGTTTAATGATCTACAGGCAGAAGAAGATGATGATGTAGGAGGAGCAGTTTACGATGGGGATAATGAATTCTATGAAGAAGGAGAAATTGAGAAGTTTTATCATTTCTCATTTTATGATTCGACTGAAATCTATTGTCTGGGTATTACATCAAATAGCAAAACTTTAGATTTGGTAGTTTCAGCGTTTGGCAGCATATTTCCAATTATAATTTTCGGATCTATATCCCTATCAATAGCTTTCGCAATACTTTTCACGATTTATGTTACCAAACCAATAGTTAGAATTAGTAAAACGGCGGAAAAAATGTCCGAACTGGAATTTAGCTGGACCTGTAATGAGAAGAGAACAGATGAGCTAGGAGAATTATCAAACAGCCTTAATGTTATGTCCGGTAAACTGTCTACATCCATGGATGATTTGAAAAATGCAAATTATCAGTTACAATTAGACATTGATAAAGAGAAAAAAATGGAAAAAGCTCAGTTGGATCTATTTTCGGCCGTATCGCATGAATTTAAAACTCCTATTACTATATTAAAAGGTCAAATAGAGGGTATGGTGTATAATGTTGGACGGTATAAAGATAGAGACCTATATCTACAGAAATGTCTGGTCTATATTATTAATTTAGAAAATCTAGTACAAGAAATCATGACAATGATGCGTGTTGAATCAACAGTCAAATTGTTACATCATGAAATAGACCTCAATTTATTGATAAAAGAGGAATATGAGATTTTTGAAGATTTGATTTTAAGTAAACAGCTTAATTGGGAGGATAGAACTGAAAGCGGCTTGCGTATCAAGGGAGATCCAGGCAGAATAAAAAAGGTTATAAACAATCTCATTTCAAATGCAATACACTATTCCCCACCCAAGAATAAAATCATTATTGAGTCGGATGCATCAAATGATATTATTCATTTATCAATAACGAATACCGGTGTAATTCTTAATGAGGATGAGATTCCCAAACTATTCAATGCCTTTTATCGTGTTGAACGATCAAGAAATCGTCAAACTGGTGGAAGTGGATTAGGACTCTATATCGTGAAAGCTATATTAGAGCAACATAATGCTGCAATAGATATTTCAAATACAGATGATGGTGTAAAAGTCGAAATCTTTTTTAATTATAAAATAGAAACTTCACATAAAAAACAAATTAGTGACAAAGGAACCACAAAATGTTCTGATATGCTATAGATATAAAAAAAAGATAGGGGTGTTGAATATGAATAATGTTAGAAATTTACTTATGGTATTGCTATTGGTTACAATGCTTGCAGGATGCGGATCATCTGAATCTGCCAAACGAACAGAAACGACCAAAAAAACAGAAGCAGCACAATCAACAGAATTACGTAATTCAGGGAACGATGCAGCAGGCGGTGTAGCAGAAGATCAGGGAATACAGGTGGAAATTAGTGAGTCTGACAAATTTCTCCCTTATAAGGAATTCGGACTGGAATATAATGCGGATTCTAAGGAATTGCTATTTGATGGGGAACTCGTAAGGTGTTTTGATGACACGTATTATATTGATGAAGAAATAGCCGGTGTAACATTTTTTAATGAAAAGGGAAAGGTGGATGTTCAGGCCGTCCATGATATAAAAGCGAATCATAAAGAGGATGGTTCAATTGATCCGGCCGGTAAATTGTTTGGATTAAAGAAGTTAAGCAAGGAAGAGTTCGATGGCAGAGATGTCTCAGCCTTGAATGCCAAAATACAGACTATAGCTGAAGCTGGTAATCCTCTGTCGAGTCAGGAAAAGAAAGAAATCTATGAAGAGTACAAAGACTTCGGCGTAACTTACGATGCTGACAAAGATGAAGTATCCTATAATGGAAAAAAAGTACGTTATTTGATTGATGTAATGTCTTCTAATGGTAAGAATCTAAAAGAGGGTGATTTTAAAGGCTCCGTTAGAAATTTTAGTTGTGGAGACGGTGAAATAGATATTTATACAGAAAGAGATTATAGCAAGCTGGATACTCAGGGAAATGGGACATTGCAGAATGTAAAAGCTTGTACGCAAGAAGAATTTGATGCAAATACAGTTGAATACAATATCGATTGGAAAGGTAAAGCAAATTAGTCATAACATATAGTAAAAACAATCCCGATTTGCTATCATTAGCCTATCGGGATTGTTTCTTATATAATTCTTTGATTCTACATTCTTCCGACAGCTGTAGTGCTATTCGAAAATGGATTTGAATTGCTCAGGCGCCATTTCAGAAATACCGGTGATGTTACCAGATTTGTCTCTATTAACAATCAAGGATAAATTAGATTCTAATGCGATATCATCATTTGTGAGATAGGTTTTATATCCCTGATCGTATAAGGCTCTGATAATGCATCCATTGTAACTCCAGGCATCATGTTTTTTTTCATACTTTATTCCCTCGGACTCATATCCGGCTAAAGAATCATCATCTGCTTCAAAGCCTTCTTCAAAAGAGCCGAACCCATCTGATTCTTTAAAAGATTCATTAAATTCCTTTGTTCTTTGATCAAAGTCTTCTTTAGATTGTACGATCAACTCTTTTAATTGGTATTTGGAATCTCGCTTAGATATAATATCTATCTCTCCATCAGAATATGAGAATCCAATTATCTTACCATTGGCATGAACCTGGTCTTTAAAATAACGAACCATTTTACCATTATAGTAGAAACGGTCTTTTTGTTTATCGTATTTTAAACCATAAGATTCGTATTGCTTATACTCGACCAAGTTAATTGAAGTATCCGAATCTGCCAAAACTATAGTTTGGTGATTGAAGAAAAATAAACCTCCTGTTAAGGCTAAAACACATATAATGGCTGATAGATAGATAATTTTTTTGTTTTTCATTGCCATTCCTCCTCCTAATATTAATATAGTATTAATATAGCAATCTTACTTGAAGGTTCAAGGTATTTTGTATGTGTTTTATGTGAAGATTTATTTGAGGGGAAATTTAACAGTAAAGAGAACCCCAGTTTCAGTATTACAGATATTATAGGCAGCATGGTGTAACTCAAGTCCTGTTTTAACGATGTAAAGGCCTAGACCGGTGCCGCCTGTTTCTTTATTTCTTGAAGATTCTACCCGATAAAAAGCGTCAAATAGGTTAGAGAGAGATTCTTCGGGGATATAGGAGTTCTGATTTAAGCATGTGAATAAAATATATTCAGATTGTGCGCTTAATTTTACATATACGTTACTTTCTTTAACAGAATATGTCAAACCATTCAAAATTATATTTGAAAGAACCTTTGAAATAATACTGGTATCCAGAGGTAAAAATATTTCTGGTTCAATCTCTGTAATTAAGGATAAATCTTTTAGAGCGGCGGTATCTTCCAATTTATAGCAAATGACGTTTACAAGTTCACTTAAGTTCGTATCGTTCAGAGAAATAGCAACATCACTTGAGCTCATCCGAGATATAGTCAGAATCTCCTGAACCATTTTTTTCATGTCAAAAAGGACGTTCAATGATTTTCTTAGATATTTTTCGCGGTCAGCATATACGCCTATATTTTGTATCATTCCTGCGAGCTGTCCCTGAAGAACCGTTATAGGCGTTTTTAATTCATGAGATATTGATGAAAAAAATTCCATTCTTTTTTTTTCAAGTTTACGTTCTCTTTGAATATCATCTAGCAGCATTTCATTTTTTTGTTTGAGCTCAACAAGTGTAGAGGATAAATTGTTGGATAAGGTATTTAGGTTTTCGGCAAGTACGCCTATTTCATCGCTGCGTTGTATTTCGCATTTACTGTCAAAAATTAAGTTGGCCATATTCACAGAAGCTTTGCTGATTTGTTTGATCGGTTTTGTTATAAATAGAGAATAAAACCAACTAGCCAGGATTGAAATGATGAGAACTATAATAATCCAATATGGCAGAACAGTCGTGACAGAATTAAAAATTTCGCTGAAATTCTGTCGTGTACCTGTTACTTCAAGAAAATAATTCTTATCAGAATCAGCAAAGGTAAATTCATATTTTTTTGTTGCTGTTTGAAATAAATAAGGATCACTAAAAGTATCATTATTTTCAAAAGAATTTATTTGGGTAGGAATGTCTATTATATCATATGATATATCATATAATTCCAAAACGACATTATTTTGATTCAGATACCGGTCGAAAATTGCGCCGCTGGTATCATAAGTACTTGTCTGCACTTCTTTAAGAAATAATTTGGTTTGCTGATCCAATTCACTGTCTAAAGCATTAAGGTATGTTTTAGAAGCGATAAATAAAAAAAATAAAAAGGTAATTACGGTTGTTATGATTAGAATCGCAGATGTAATAATAAAGACTTTATATGATAGTTTATTTTTTATTTTCGTGATCAATTCGATAACCAAACCCCCTCATCGTTTCAATATAGTCAACTCCTAATTTTTTTCTGAGATTTTTAACGTGTGTATCGACGACGCGTTCATCGCCATAGAAATCATACTTCCAAAGACTATTTAATAGCTGCCCGCGAGACAATACCTTACCTTTGTTTTCTAAGAGTGTTGTTAAAATTCCAAATTCTCTTGGTGTGAGTAAAATGCTTTTGTTGTTTACTTTGACAGTACAATTATCTGAATCCACGACCAAACTTTTGTAGATGGTTTTTTTATGTTCGGCAGGCTGTGAGGAGATACGTCTTAAGACTGCTTCAATTTTCTTGAGCAAAATATGGATGGAAAAAGGTTTCACTATATAATCATCGATCTTATAGTCAAAGCCCTTAATTTGATCATGTTCACTATCTAAAGCAGTCAGCATGATGACAGGTATACCAGAGGTATTACGGATATATTCACAAACTCCATAACCATCAAGTTTTGGGAGCATGATATCAAGTAAGATTAAATCATACCTTCCATTTGTAAAGATTGCAATAGCTTCTAAGCCATCTCCTGCAACTGTTATTTCATGCCCTGCATTAATAAGAAAGGAAGATAGTAACTCCTGAATATCTTTATCATCCTCAACGATCAAAATATGTCCCATATATAAATTATCTCCTTTTCTGTTATTTTAACATGTTTTTATGTGTTTTTTATGAAGATTCATAGAAAAATATAATTATTTGATCAGTGCTAAGATGAGAATAGTGTCGCAAGCCAAACGCAAAGATGAGGAGGCGGTCCAAATGGACAATAAAAGTTTATCACATACGAAATGGAAATGCCAGTATCAAGCTATGTCTACCCTCTTCTCACGCCGCACAACACATAGCGCTGCGATAGCGCCAAGCGCGGGCAAAACTACACAGACGATTGGTTCAAACAAGGCGAGTCCCGTTTCAAAGCAAAGGTGATTGAACGGCCTGCTAAACACCAGTTCAAAGCATAGTATCTCTCCTGCCACCGCAGCGGGAATCAAACCCGCTGTCAATGCGATCAGATTTGAGCAAAATCTTGACAGGACAAACGCAATCGTGGATAGGCTAAGTCCAATCAGATACAACATTCCTATCAAAATCATGACGTATTGCCCGAAGGTTAAAGGGACAGATAAGATTGTATATGAACCGAACGACGATACATAGCTGTTCCAAAATATCTGCGTATTGTTAACTGAGTAGATCGCACCGAATATAAATACCAATACCGTCGTGAGAAAAACGGAGGAAAGCAGCACGCCCGCTAACTGTGCGCCTATTATTTTTCGCCCTGTTTTTGTAGTGTATTGTAATATCCTTACTTTACGCATACGGTCGTAAGTAAGTAAAGGAGAAAACAATATAAGCGTTGTCAGCACAACGAGCGTGGCAAGTCCCTGTATGTACTGGAGCGTGTTTTCCACGGTGTGCCCATAGATAATGCCCCGGTATTCATCCGTACTTAGCATCGCCTCCACACGTTCACGATACAGACCAGGCGCAGTGTCGGCAATATATTCTTTCAAACGAGTCGGACTATTTTTATAGGAGTCAGCTATATCGTCAAGAGCGACAATCATAAACTCCAATACCGGTGCGCCCGCAATGTCCCCTGACTCCGGCACAACATTTGCCGACACTTGGTAATATGCAGCCATGATAGTTTGAAGCGCTAACCGCTCCTCGTCAGTCGCTTCCACAGCAGACAGCTTGTTTATGGATTCACGCAGATCAGCGTAACACTGTATTCCTTTTTCAGCCAAATATGAGTTTTCAGTAATAGATCTGTCAGCTTCACGAATCAGGTCATCGCGAATTTGCAGAAATTCATCTAATTCCTCCGGTTCAAGTGTCGGGCCGTATTTTGCCGCAAGCTCGGTGAAAAACGCGACGGCTTCCGTCTGAGGATGTCCGTTTGGGTAATGCTCAATATGAAAGCTCATACTGATAACGTAATACACGGCGCATAAAAGAGCGACTACGATTATAGTTTTTATATTCCAAATCTTCTTTATTTCATGGAGAGTAACACTCATAGTATGTCCTTCTTTCTGAATTTATGAAACGCGATAACGGCAAAAAGTAACAACAGCGCAAGACTTAGGCATACTCCCGTAGTTTCAAAATGCCGCCACAACACATCCATGCCGCCGTCTGTAAACCAAAGGGGTTGTTTCAATAGCAGCCATACGGGAGTGAGCGTGAAAACGAACATGGCATAGGTATTGCCTGGCAGCATCATCGGAATTGCCACGAATAATATACTCATGATAAAAACCGCCAAAAATGCTATATAGCTATTCCGAATAGATGTGCCTGCTACAAATCCTACGAGTGAAAAGCAAAACATGATGCCGAGAGATATACCAATCGTTGCAAGTAAATAGGTAAAAACTGTGAAGCTGTTCCATGTAACGAACGGTCTAAAACCAGTCACAATATCCTGTATAGCGTTAAATCCGCTTGAAACATTGCTTCCCCAAACGCCGCCATAGTCATTTAACGCGAAATACAGGGCAAGCGTGAAAGCTGTGAGTAGTAAGTACGCACCGAATCCGGCAAGCATTGCGGCAATACACTTTTTTGTTACGATACGCCGCCCGGATTTTGCGGTATAAACGACTTGCTCTGTCCGATGGATGTGTTCATGCCCTAATACCAAAAGCATCGTGAGTACGGCTATAAGAACGCCCTCCCTGCAAAGTGCGGTCATCAGGCCGCCGAATAGTTTCTTGTGCTGTTCATAGGTACTGCCCGCAAAATAAAGGGAAAGGCTGTCGCCTCGTTGGGCCTTTTCGTTGACCGAGTTTTGTAAGGCCGCATATTTTTCGCGCATATCCTCCGCAGTGTTCCCACTCAAGTGAAGCGCGTGTATGTATGCTTCCGCGATTTCTTCGGCGTTATAACCGTTAAAAACATCTTTCAAGCCGGCAGTTTCCCAGGTAAGCCGTTCCCGGTAATCGCTTTGGGTGAGAGCCGCGAGTTTTTGGTTGAAATCCTTGTCTACATAGACGCCGGTTTCTACCGAAACGCCCGCAATATAGTCTGAATATCCGTCTGTTCCCTTACTGAGAATCAAAAGTACGTTAAACGCAAAACTAAGCGCGATAAACCCCCAAATGGCGTATGATGACATGATTTTCCGTATTTCAAGGCGAACGAACCGCATTATACCACCTCTCGGCAGACGGTCTGCTCATCACGGTAGACATATAAGAATATATCCTCCAGGTTCGGTGCGACAGACCGCGCTGCGCCGAAATAATTTACATCACAGGCAAAGCGCGTGATGGTACGCCCGTCCTCCTGGCGCTCCGTTAATGTCAAATGCGGTTCTCGTACAGACGTAATATCGGCTGTTTCAAAGACTTTTCCGGCAAGCGTTTCACAAATACTTGCAGGGGAACTGTCGCAAAGCAGCTTGTGATCCTTGAGCATGATAACGTGGTTTGCTATCGTTTCAATGTCTGAAACGATATGCGTTGATAGAATGACAATCCTGTCTTTCGATAGTGTGGAAATCAGATTGCGGAACCTCACGCGTTCCTTTGGGTCAAGTCCTGCCGTCGGTTCGTCAAGTATCAGGATTTTGGGGTTGTTCAGCATGGCTTGCGCAATGCCGACACGCTGTATCATACCGCCTGAAAACTTCCGCATTTTCTTGTTTCGCACATCAGATAATGACACAAGCTCTATTAGCTCGTCTGCTTTACGGCTTGCTGCTGCGCGGTCAATGCCTTTCAGAGCCGCAAGATAGAGAAGGAAGTCATAAGGCGAATGGTTTTTATAGTATCCGAACTCCTGGGGCAAATAACCGATTGCGTCCCGGTACACGGAGTCTAATTTCACAATTTCGTTGCCGTTCCAAAGTATCTCGCCTTTTGTTGGGAAGATCAACGTTGTGAGCATTTTAATCAGCGTGGTTTTCCCTGCGCCGTTAGGGGCCAGCAGAGCGTACACACCGCTGGTAAATTCAAGGTTTATGTCTTTAAGCGCCGTAAAATTACCGTATTTCTTCGTCACATTGTTAAGCAATAGCATATTGATTAGCCTCCATTAGCATTTTTTTGATTTGCAGCACAAGTATAGCCGCGCTTAAAACTGCAGCCATCATTCCGATGGCAATGGGAACACTGCGCAGGAACGATTCCCACCATTCCCCCACAACAAAGCAGACAGCCAGATTTGCAGCCGCCCAACACGCCGAAATCACCGCGACCGCCCACCCGTTACGCACAAGCCGTAGTGCTGAGAGTTGAACAGCGGCACAGATAAAAAGCATAGACAGACATATAGGCAGCAGCATGAAAAACTCATTTACGGTATCAGCCATGATTGCGGCGACAACACCTGTAAACAGGATACCGGCTGCGGCGTAACACATCACCCGGACTGCTGTAATTTGACGGACAGTATAACGGCAGGTTTGTTTTAATTCATACAATCCGCTGATTCGCTCGGAGGTTTCCGCAAAAAAGGTAATCAATAGAAACAGCATGGGAGCAATCCCTGCGGCTGCGGAATAGGAAAATCTCTCCGGTACGAAAAGCAAGGATAGGAGCGTTATTACGAGGGTTGGAATGGTAAAGCATATGCTGTATGACATATCCCAAAAAATGAAGCCAAACCCAAGCATGGACAGTATTTCACGAACCCGCTGACATAACGATGGGGGTTTTACCAGTCCTTGCTTTAGGATATGGTCTATACTTGCGTCTTTTTGTCTGTCAGTCATAAGAGGCAAACTCCTTTCTTAGTGTGTTAAGCAGCCGGTAATACTTTGATTTCACGCTGCTTTCCGCGAGTTCCATGTTGTTAGCGATTTCCGCGAATGTATAGCCGCCGAAGATGTGGAGACGATATATCTTCTGTATATCCGGCGGTAACCCTCCGACAAAAGTACTCACCCGCTCTGTGAAGTCTTGGTTTTCCAGGCGCAGGGTAAAGTCTGTGACATCAATGGGTTGAATCTCGTCAATAGGCAGCGTTTCGATTCGCCTTGCGGCACGGGAACGGAAGTAATCGATGGTTTTGTCTGTCGCAATTTTGTATAACCACGTTCGGAAACCCGCTCCTTTTTTGGGGTCATACCGATGGATGGTTCGCAGTACGGAAATAAAGATTTCCTGTGTCAAATCAAGTGCTGTGTCACCGTCAGAGGTTTGTTTTCGCATAAAGCGGTAGAGTTCATCGTAGTATGCCCGCACTAACGTATCGGCGGCAGCGCGGTCGCCGCTTTTCTGTATCTTGTGTATCAGCCGCAATTCATCATTCAACCGCACCCCTCCTTCCGTACTTCTATCTGTATATCCGTTTCAGTTGGATAAATAGTTTCACTTTTTTGAAAAGATTTTAAAAAAGACTGTCCGCAGATTGCAGACAGCCTGTCCATTAGATGCTATTGCGTATATTTTTGAGATTCTACACATCATTGGTTTTAATAGGATTCGATTATTATTTCTATGCTGCTCAACTATCTCGATTTTGATATACCCCACAGAAGCCTTGTATCTTCCTTGTATTTTGTTTTTGACGGGTTACCCTCCGCACATAAAATCTGTAAGTCCTGCAAGTCGTATACAACTGACCATAGGGTATCAAAATTCAAGTCTTTTTTATACTGACACATAAAACCGTGTCTGCCACTTAGTATCTCTTGTGCGTAGTCTACAGAATAGACTAATTCATCTTTGCTTAACGCTTCATTTACGGTTTCATACCTTTCGTTTGAGTGATACCAGTTAGGGCCAGGATTGGCATGCTCATTTTGCATAGCGTTGTCTACAAAATGATTTGCCGCGACTAAAAAGTTCTTACCGTCTACTGGCCTGCGTATAGTTATTTTTTGCGAGTTACACTCTACAACAGCCATATCTCCGGTTTTATCAGCCAAAACAATGTTTTGTGTTGACGAGATCGGGAGTGAGCGCAATAAGTTAACAGCCTCATTAACCGTCTGGCACGTTTCGAGAATGTGTCTGATTAAGAATCCAGAATGTAGTCCGGGCTTCATCTGCTTTGATAATAAAAACGTCATACCGGCGGCTAAACCATGTTCATTTATGCCATCTTCTATAGAAA
>Ga0153941_1000814_pt1 | contig 13036 bp, 8 predicted proteins | sample TSNJ025MetaG_FD_104733 | JGI IMG/M metagenome (GOLD analysis project Ga0153941, IMG submission 104733) | Attine ant fungus gardens microbial communities from New Jersey, USA - TSNJ025 MetaG | ecosystem: Host-associated > Fungi > Mycelium > Unclassified | place: USA: New Jersey, Brendan T. Byrne...
ACACGGTGTAGCAAATAAAGCTGCCGAATATCTTGGTACGTGTCGCCCCGAACCGGAAGTAACGACAGTATAAAGCAACCGAAAAAAATGTTATTTAGACATTCTGGCCGCAGTTTTCCGCACTGAAAAATCTGCTGTAAACCATCCCCGTGGGCTCTGTATGTCTTTCCCTGTGTATGATGTCCCCTACCTCCGGAAAACCAGTTCTGTACCTCTCTCGTCCGGATTTATCATATAACCATCTTACATTCCTTCAATAATACTGGTTTCCTCTAATTCCTCATTCTGCAGATTAATAACAAACGTCTTTATCTCAAACGGATGAAAACCTACTTTTTTCCCTATTCTCAGTTCTCCAATTTCCACAATTGTCTCCTGCTCTTTTCCTGTACTCTCGTATAAGCGGAGTACAAAATTATCTGATTTCTCTGCCTTTTTTATAGCGGAAACCACAATGGCGGTATTATCAAGTTTCAGAAAACCATCTTTTTTCACACCTGTGCCAGGAGGACAATAAGCAAAGGCATATGGCTTTTCATTAAATACCAACGCTTGATTGTCTGCTCTTTCTTCTATTATATGTGTCATCCCACCATCCACAACAAATGAATAGAGACGCTCACCCTGTTCCATACGGGGTGCATATTGTTTTTCCATGAGAGCTTTGCCGGCGACATCATCTGCTGCAGCATATCCGGCGGCTCTAAGTAAAGTGATTCCTAACTGCTTATCCTTATAACTTAACCCATAGGTTCCATTATTGATTACCAGTAAAGACTGATTCGTATCCTTATCGGATACCATTGTCCATTTCTGAGCAACCTCTTCCTGACCATTTGTCTTTATCTCTTCTCTTCCGAACATAATCTGTCCTTGTACAGATACATTATCACCCACAGGTGTATACAGCATAAGTTTCAGGTTTTGTTCTTTCTCATTAAACTGTACCATTACCTCAACTTCAAAAGCAGTTCCCTTTTTAGGTAGTTTATATCGGATATAAGCCGTGGAGTGACATAGTCCGAATACTGCTTCGATTACCGTCCTGACTTCACCATCTTCTATGATTCTGACTGATGGTATGACCGCATTACGCAAACCGCTAAAATAGCTGCCTTCATGGGGCGTAAGCAGTTGGAAATCTCTTTGGCAAGCCGTACTGTTATCACCAAATCCCCATGAATTGTAGGTATCATCAGTCATTCGCAGTGTGAAACTATGTGCTCCCAGATAGTTCCTGCCATCCACTGTATATTCATCAAGAAGTCCCGTTCTTACGTTTATTTTCACAGACATATTCTGATTCTTGAAGTTATAATAATCACTGCTGATTATATCATCGAAGACTGGTCGTTTCTCCAATGGTTTAAAGTATACATCCATACGATTCATGGAAGATGCTTTTAGTGTTGTATGAACCACCACTTTTTTTCTCCAGTCAATACCAAAGTTGCTGCATTCTTTTTCTCCCTGCGTGGGTATTCTTGTTCCTTTGAAATTCACCTCAGGATACATAAAATCTTTACTCCAGTTCTGTTTAGGCAGTCCAACCTCGCATTCAAAATCGCCCCTAATGTCAAATGGATGAGGATTATATATCATAATTGTCGAAGTATCAGATACTACGCCTGGTTCTCCCGATGCTAATGCAATTGCTGCATTTATTTTTTCCCTTGACATCAATTCCAGACCATGTTCCAATAAGCGCAGGGTATCCTCCTCCACTAATTTGGTTCCGGTTCCGGGCAGGGCGTCATGAAACTGAGCAAATACCAACGATTTTACTGCTTCTGCAAAAATGTCCTGATGGTATGGTCTGTTATAGAGAATTGCTGCTGCACTGGCCATTTTCTCAGCTTCATAGATATCATTTTCCAACTGCCTGTGTTTTTGCTTTACTCTGATCTGAGAAGTATAGCAGCCAGGTGCTACAGGATTCAGACTTCGATTCACCCGATATAATTCAGGATTCTTCTCCTGCAAATCAGCAAAATACGCATGTGGGGTGGAATGGATAATCTCATATTCATGCTTTTCTATCAATTCCCGAAAATCATTCAGATCTTCTCTGGTAGGTCCGCCCCCATGGTCGCCAACACCCCATAAAAACAGGGTTACCTCTTCTTGTGTCCGTTTCTCCAAAAAGGTCGATAATTCATCGGCTGCCTGCCCCCAGATTGAATTATATCCTTCATCAGAGCGATGCACAGTTATTTCATATCCTCCCAATCCCTCCCAGATAAAATCTGCATCCGGAAAGTCATAGTTCTTCTGATCAGGGCGAAACACCAGATAAGTATCATAACCTGCCAGCCTCATAATCTGAACCAGTCCTTTTGAATGCCCGAAGGAATCAAAATTAACTGCTGTTGTTGGGCAGGCATCAAAGTTATCCTTAAAGAATTGTCTCCCCAGCATTATATTTCGTACCATGGATTCACCGGCAGGCATATTACAGTCAGGCTGTAAATACCAACCTCCAATTATTTCCCATCTTCCCTTTTTAACCAACTCTTTGATTCTCTCAAATAGTTCTTTGTCGTTATCCTTCACCCATTCATATAGTATTGCTTCATTGTGATTGAATTTGAATTCCTCATACGTCTCAAGCAGATCTGCAGCAGTCCGGAAGGTGGAGAGCGCTTCCGCACAGCCTTCTTCCCACCTCCATAACCAGACCGGATCTAAATGGGCATTCGCAATTAAATGAACTCTTTTCCGCTCCATGATATGTCTCCTCATCTAATTTTTTTCACTATCAGATAAACTGACTAAATAACAATCTTAATAGGCACAATTAAAAAGCAGTGATACCGCTGCCGAGCATCCCCATGCAGTATAAAAGGTATCTTCTGTCTGAGTGTCCCACAGTGTATTCATGATTCCTTTACTATTCCTGTTACTCCAGGCTGTCTCTGCATTGAGTGTAAGCCAGGCTTTATACTGATTCTGGTCTAACTCCCTCACAAACATCCCCATCCATCTGGCTAAAATACCTTTGAAGCCGGGCAGATCATTTCCTGAATCTTCTGTATTAATCACCTTACCGGAAAACATAATATTCATAGTGTAATCGGCGGCAAGCTGTGCATCTGCCAGATAAGTTTCATCCTTATAATATTGATATAATTTTGTTGCTGCTCCAATGAATGTTCCCTGATTATAAGTAGAAGCCCATTCATTAATGCCTGTTTCAAGATCGTATGCATCATAGACAGCTCCGTCAGTCCCAAAAAGATTTTCTTTCAGCCATTGATAGATGCCAACCGCTTTATCCATATAAGCCTGATCCCCTGTCGCTTCTGCCAGCAGGCAAGCAGCGATAACAGCAGGTCCGTTAATACATGCATTCTTAGTCCGATTGTCAGTCCGCCAAAATAAACCTCCGCCCAATTCGTTATTCCAGGCTCGCTCGTAGACAATATCAAAATGTTTCCTTGCTTGTTCCAGATACTTATTATCTTCAGTCAGAAAGTAAGCTCTTGTGCACGCAATGGTCATCCACATAATATCATCATTATACTCGTTCCGTGACCAGTCATCTCCGTATTCTGCGATAAACCCCTGATACATACTATCCAGTACCTCATAATAGCGTTTTTCACCGGTGCGTTCACAAGCATCTATAATGATCTCAAATATCTCTGCTCTGCACCAAAATTCTTCTCCAACTATAAGCCCGCCATTATCGTCAATGACATAAAAATTCTCTAAATAAATGTCCAGCGCTTCTTTGCCCTTCTCCAGCATCTTCTTTTCCTGGATATTATGATTCATCATCAAAAATACTCCTATACATATAAGGGAAGTAACTAAGATACACCCTGATATAATAAAGACTTTGTTAACATGATAATTCTTCAAATCTCTCCCTACCTATTCTATTTAATTCTATGATAGCTTTGCAGCCATTTCAAGAAGCATAACACCGCTTAAATGTTGTGCCAAGTCAATATTGGTTTGTTCATTATTCTTCCAGTCTCCGCCAATAAGGTAATCTTTATTAATTCCCTGTTCTATTACACATTTGGCATTTTTAATAATCATATTGCGCAAGTCATCAAGTTCCGGGCAGATTTTAACCAGTTCATACACATATCTCATGTAGATGCCCTTGAATAATCCGCAGTCATCTTTACCTTCATAAGGAAAGATTCCATCATGAGGATCAGCAATCTGTTTCTTCCCTTCTCTGGCTGTTTGTATAGCCGCATTTAGTAATTCCGGTTCCTTTGTTATGTTATATTTCTCCACCAACGCCCCTACAATAACACCCTGGCAATATGTAAATTTCCAGTCATAATCAATCTTGCCATCACCTTCACGATTGATACCATCCCATACAAACCCGTTCTCTGGATCTACAAGATACTTCCGGTTCCAGTCCAGAATCTTATTTCCCCATTGGAGATCCTCTTCATTGCCAAATCTCTGGTATAGTCTGAATGCCAGAATTGCCGCAGGTCCGTTTGCCGGAGTATTTTTATAATCCAGCTGGTCTTTCTTCCAGGCGAGACCGCCGCCCATATGTTCATTCCATGCAGTCTTAATATCGTCCCAGATATAGAGGACTTCTTTCTTATACTTGCTTTCTTCTGTGGCACCCCACAGCCGAAGCTGTGCGAGTGCCATCCATTCCATATCATCATACCAATTATGCAGAAAGCTATTGCCATTCCTTTTGTATACACCTTCATATACCTTCTTGATCCGATCCAGATATTTAGGATTCTTTGTCCGAAGATATCCATCTAAAAGTGTATCAATGGCATGGGAATTCCACCAATAGTACCAGTGTTCTCCTTCCGTAAGCGGATAGCGATTTACGAAAAATCCCTCTTGCTCATTCCAATATCTTTCCCATAAACTATCTTGTGTTAATTCACAATATTCCTCTATACTTTTGTCCAATCATTTATCCTCCACAGGAATATCTATATATTATAATAACCTATTGTACTGCAGCCTTGGATAAGATTGCATCTCCCTGCGTCTGCGCCTCCGATAATGCTTTTTCTGCCGTGATCTCACCTGCTACGAATTTCTGTAACTGCGGTATCAGGGCTAACCCTTCAACATCTGAGTATCCCGGAACTTTAGAACGGATTCCTGCGTAATCCATTGCTGCTGTAAATACTTGTAAGATCTCATCTTCTACAAAATAGGGATCTTTGGCAGCTTCTTTGCTTGCAGGCAGATTACCGCTTATCTTAGCAAACTCAACACCGTTTTCAGGTTGTGTTGTCCACCATTTAATAAATTCCCAGGCAGCTTCTGTATTCTTGGCTTTATTGGGAATAATTAATCCAAAACCGCCCATCATTGCTGATTGATTCCCTGAAGGTCCTGCCGGCTGGCCAATTACACCAAAGTTAATATCTGCTTCTCTATAGCTTTCCAATGTCCATGGGCCATTAAACGTAATTGCAACTTTTCCTGCCTTAAATCCATCTCCGCCATAACCATCTTCAAAACCCAAATCATATACTTTATCTACATTCTGTAATTGATCCCAGTAAGCCAATACATCCAGACCTGCCTGCGTGTTAAAATCAGTTGTGGGCGGTGTCGTATCGTTGTTGATCATCCGGCCTCCCGCCTGAACAATCCAATTGTTAAACAGACCTGTGTCCTTCAAAGAGAATCCTGCCTGAACCAGTTTTCCGTTTTCTCTTATTGTCAGCTTAATAGCCGCTTCCCTCAGGGAATCCCAATCTGTAATTGACTCCGGATCTACGCCTGCTTCTTCAAACATGTCCTTATTATAGAAGAGAATTCTTGTATCTACGGTTAAAGGTATCCCATATAATTTACCATCATAAGTCAATTCATCTACAGCCGGTTCATAGAAATCGCTCATATCAATGCTGTCATCATTTGCCACCAAATCATCAAGCTGTGTAAAGGCTCCCTTTGGTGCATATACACTGGTATTAAATCGATCCCACAATACCACATCCGGAACTTCATTACTTGCAATTGCCGTTAACAGCTTTTGTTCCATACCATCTTGTACCGCATATGTAATATGAATCTTATCCTGAGATGCATTATATGCCTCAAGCTGTGCTTCCAATTGTGCTACCTGATCTCCTCCCCAGGTGCCCCACATAGTTAATTCTACGGTTTCTGCGTTGGATACACTGGAACCCTTAGACGAATCCGCACCTTCCGATACAGCCGTGCTGCCGGCATTATTGGAATTACCTGAAGAACACCCTGTAAGCATCCCAATTGTCATTGCTGCTGTTAATAAAACGACTCCTACACTTTTCATTCTTTTTCCCATCATAAATACTTCCTCCTTTTTTTTATGAACTGTTACTAATTATTCTTTGCTTCCGCTTAATGCGATTCCCTGTACATAATATTTCTGTGCAAATATAAAGAGCAGCAGCACCGGCAGAGTTGCCAGAACTGTTCCCGCCATCAGCGGTCCATACTTTGTATTATACTGATATTGGAAGGTGGCCAAACCTACCTGGATTGTCATCATTTCCTTAGAGTTTAAGACAATCATAGGCCACATAAAGGAATTCCATCCTGATTGAAATGTCATAATTCCCAGTGTAATAGCTGCAGGCTTGATCAGCGGAAGGTATATCTGCCAGAAGATACGGAACTCGCTGCTCCCATCCACTCTTGCCGCCTCTGCCAGATCATCAGGAAGCGTTTCAAAAAACTGTTTCATGAAGAATACTGCAAATGCTCCAACGGCACCAGGTAACAGTATCGCCGCATAGCTGTTAATAAATCCTTGTCCGCCCTGCCCCAGAATATTATTACCTCCCGCCAGCGGAAAATTCTTAAGGACCAGAAACTGAGGAATCATAGTTACCACACCCGGTATCATCATAGAAGATAACAGCAGGGAAAAGCTCGCCTTTCTTCCTTTGAATTTGAGCTTTGCGAAAGAATAACCTGCCAAAGCACCAAAGAATACATTGGTGATTACTCCTCCAACCGCCAAAATCATCGAGTTCATAAAATATCTCATAAACGGAATCGTCTCCAAAGCCGCTCTGAAATTGTCAAATGAAAAGTTGGCGGAAAACAAAGAGAGCGGGTTCGAGAATATCTCGGCTTCCGGTTTGAATGCTGTTGATACCATCCATAAAAAGGGATAAACAGTCATCAGGGCGATTAAGATGGCTCCGATATACCAGCAAATTGATCGAAATTTTCGTTTTACATTAATCCACATGTCTTCCCCTCCTAAATCTCCGCCTTATTAATCTTCTGATTAATAATAGTCATTACCAGTATAATTGCAAACAGTATCAGTGAGATGCTGGATGCATAGCCCATATCAAGGTTATTAAACCCTTGGTTATATATGTAATATACTAAAGTAATAGTCGCATTACCCGGACCGCCCTTTGTCAGGATGTACGCCTGATCAAATACCTGAAAGGTTCCGATAATCAACATGGTAGAAACCAAAAATGTGGTTTTCGTAAGAAGAGGCATCGTTATCTTCGTAAACATCTTCCATCTGCCGGCACCTTCGACTCTTGCTGCTTCATAATAGACATCCGGAATACCTTTTAATCCGGAAAGAAATATCATCATATTTCCTCCAAAACCAGCCCACAAGCTCATCATAACAATAGATATCATTGCTAATCTGGAATTATACAGCCAGGCCGGACCATTTATTCCAAAGAGTCCTAATAATCCATTAAGCAGACCCAGCTGCGGATTCAAGATCCAAAACCATAAGGTAGCTGTAGCAACTGTAGAAGATAGTACCGGCAGATAAAATAAAGTTCTGAACAAGCTGACCACTTTTTTGTTTACATTTAAGAATAATGCTGCTGCAAGTGACAAAAGCAATCCCAGCGGTACATACAGCACTGTATAGTAGCAGGTATTTCTTAGTGCTATAAAGAAGAATTCATCAGTAAAAATATTCTTGAAATTCCTAAGGCCAACAAAATTAGGTGCATTGATGATATCATAGTCGGTAAAACTAAGCCCAATAGCCATTACCATAGGTATTAAAGTAAATAATAGAAATAGTATTACTGGCGGTGCGACAAATAAACGACCCATAAAGTTCTGCTTTGCTGCATAATCTTTTCTTTTCAATATCTCATCCCTTTCCCAAATGTTCATCGCTTCTTCATATCATTTATGACATTTATATCATCCCTGTGCATATTAAGATGGATTCTCTTTTTTATTCATCTATTCCTCCCTTTTTTAGTTTAATCTTATTACTTTGTGCTTTATGACTAATTTTAAGTCCGTTTATCATGTCTTATTTACCATATACACATATTATCACTCCAATAGCATATATGTCAACCTATTTATACTAATTATTTTATTTATATCATATATATCATATATTTTGGATTTTATGAAATTTATCTGTCCTCTGCGCATAAACTGATATCGTGATTTACTGCACGAAAAAACTGCCTTCCAGCTCCATCCAGGAAAATATTCCTTGATAAAACCAAAAAGCAGTTACTCAATTATAGTGACTTCTATACGGTTGCCTCCAATATATCATATGGAACCAAAATAACTTCTACACTTTTTTCCCCTTTCATCTGCCGGGCCAGAAGCTTCGTACTTTCCCTCCCAATCTCCTCTTCTCTCTGACTCACGTGTGTAAATTGTGACTCCATCAGGTTGTTCCTGACATCATCAAAGCAAACAATGGGATATTTTGACTTAAGTCCCATGTCCTTAAGGATTCTGTTAATCAATCTTGCAATCTCGTATTCCACCGCAAAAAAAGCATCTATGCATTTATGACTTCGGATATACTCTTTTATTATTGTTTTGTCTTTTTCCAGATTTTCTTCATTTCTGAAACTGGGAAGTGTGGAGCGTATATCCATAATGGATTCTTCGGTTGATACCCCATACTCTCTGCAACATTCCCGGAATCCGGACCGTCTGTCTATAATAGCAGGTGTATTCACTGCATGCGGCGAAACAAAGCAGATATTTTTACATCCTTTATTTATCAGATGTATGGTCAAATCCCTTGCTGCTTTCTTATTATCCGTTCCCACATAAGATACCGGAATACGCTCCAGTCTGCGGTCTATAGTCACAATCGGAAATCCATCCACTACCAGTTTCAGTACGTTTGCATTATAGTTCTCCTCATGGACACACATTATAATAATTCCGGCAACACCAAGTTCTAAGAGTTCGTCTACAGCCTTACTTTCAACCTTTTCATCACCATAGGAGCATTTTAACAGAAAACTCAGATTCTGCCGCTTACATTCACTCTCTATTCCCAGCAGAATCTCATATCCAAAGCTTGCCCCGAAACCATCCATAATAACCCCTATCAGCGTTGTCTGGTTCCTGTTCCTCAGTGTATTCGCAGCCGCCACGGGAGGATCGGCTTCACCGGCAACAAAAGATCCCCTGCCGGGCATTCGGATTATCAATTCCTGCTCTGCCAGTTTCTCCAATGCTTTTTTACTTGTTATCCTGCTGACACTGTAAGTCTGGGACAACTCTTTTTCTGAGGGTATTTTTCCTCCCGGGGGATAGATACCCTGTCTTATATCATTTAAGATATCTTCGTAAATTTTTTCATATAAAGGTACACTTTTCTTCATGTTACAGCTCCAATCATAATGACATATCATTTATATCATATTATCACAAGTGATATTTTGTGTCAATCTTAATGACGTTGCCCTCTGTACTGTAACACTTTTACTTTATATTCTTTTCATAGCAAGATATAATTCCCAATCCTCAGGATGATTCCGCATATTTGTAATCAGCACTACCTTATGATCTATGTCCGGATACATGTATTTCAGCGCCCACATAAAGAAATGCGGACCGTCCCCCAGATTCCTGATGTATCCCATTATCCTTGACAAGGTATAGATGGTGAATTTCACATCCGTCAGGCAATCGTTGTCATAAAACCCCTCCCATTTTCCATGGCTGGCTTCCTTCATGGCATCCAACACTTCCTGAAGGCATTCCATCGCCTGCCCGATTTCCACAAAAGCTTTTTCCAGTTCCCCCTTACGGAAGGTTTCATAGGCTGTGCAGACAATCTGCTGTGCCTGAAGGCTTTTATAGTGGATGACTGCCTGCAGCAGAATGGAATCTCCAAACAGTGCAGCTTCCTGACATAACGCCTCACCGTTTCTCTTCAGTCTGTCCGCCATATTCCTGCACTCTTCATAGTATATACGCATGCGTTCCATTCCTGACTCTACAATGCTGCGCAGCATAACAGCCTGTTCCGATAGGTTCCTGCGGCCAGTCAGCCATACCAGATCCTTTTCCGGCTCATCAAATCTGCTTAACAGCCAACCATGGCAGAGGGCACGCATGGTATAGTGGTAGAACTGCTCTCCTGCATGATCGTCCTCATTTGGTCCGTAAGACAGCATAGATTCAAAATAACGCTGGTACAGCCTCTCTGTTTCTTCCGCACATCCCGGGAAGTAAAGGTTGGTATACGCCGATCCCTGTTTCCCCCACAGGCGGGCAATATGATCCAGCATATAAGTATGCGGCTTTACATTGGAGCAGTTCACCACCAGGAAATCCCTGACTCCTTTTTCCATGGCATTTTTCAGTTCCTTTTCCACGAAATCAGTACTGTTAGGCAGCATGGTAATGTGAGAGGCAGCCTGCAGGTCGTAAAATGATGCATGATAATAAATCCCGTGCCTGCCTTTTGGCGAAGGCGGAAGTGCTTCTATTCTGGGATTATGATTTCCCTGTCTTCTGGATACCATCTTCCCGTACCCGTTGTCAGCCCATATATAAATTACATTCTCCGGAAGGGAAATATATCCCTGCTGATACAGCTCCATCACTTCTCCGTACAGGTTGGTGCAGCATACCGGATTATCCATATATTCACACAGCACATTATATTGCTTCTTAATCAAGTCGCTGATTAAGGCACCTCTCTTGGCAGGAGTATCATAACTTGGGTCATCTGCCCAGAACGGGCGGTCTCCCTGGCCCCTGAAGCCAATATTCCAGATTACCTTATTGTCTGACTGTTCCCGGATGGCTTCTCTCCAAAGCTGATGAAACAATTCCGGATACCGGTCATAAGAGGGGATCAGATCCGGATATGCCCTGGCAAACATTTTTGCTCCCAGCGGCTCCGCATGGTGATGTGTGATCCACAACCCCATATCCGCAGCCAATTTCCTGAATTTATGACTGTTCTGATCCGTGCCGGGTATTACCATGTTACCACCCAGACGCAGAAGCGCTTCCATTGCCATTTCAAAAGCAAAATTATCAGTGATACCGGTGGCGGCATCGTAAATATCCTTACCCCATGCATCCAGCAGCACTTCGTCATTAATGAACCAGCCCCGGAAGGATAGTTTGTACCGGGGCGAAGCATAAGTATCCTCCGGTATCTCCACCGCTTCCTTTTTCGTGAATTTCTGATCATTCCAGTACCAGAACGGTGTTACTCCCAGGAATTTTTCGCTGAGGAAAAGAAGGGCATAGATGATTCCCAGCTCATCCCCTCCGATGATATGTATCTCCTGTCCCTGTACTGTAATGCGATATGCCTCCGGTTCCAGTGCTTCGCCGATTGTGATGATCACACTGCACTTTTTTTCTTTCGGTTCTTCTGCCAAAGTTATGGATACATCCCGCAGGAATCTCCCCCATGCCCGCTTCAGAACAGAATCCGGCGCAATATCCCATGCTGCAGCTATTTCAGATGTCAGTCTCATAATCGTATCTCCTCGCTGTTTGCTATAGATTTCACTGTTTGCTATAAATTACTTATAAAGATTTTTGATTTTCAATACGGTACTGTCCGGGTGTCCTTCCGGTATATTTTTTAAAGCGTCTTGTAAATACATGATCATCCTCATATCCAACCATGGCGCTTACCTCCCGTATTTTAAGTTGTGTATTCCTTAAGAGCCTTTTTGCATTTTCAATACGGTTAATCGCCAGGTATTCTGACGGGCTGATCCCCATGGCGTTCTTAAATTCCACAGCCAGCGTCACCGAGCTCACATTCAGATATTCCGCCAGCGAACTCATATTCAGCTCTGCTTCCTGATAATTGGCCTTCATATAATCAACAGCTTTATTTACCATATCAGACTTCTCTGCATCATTAGTGGTTTTACAGTTCATCAGCTTACTGCATACTTCACATAGAATATCATTAAAATCAGTTATGGTCAAACATTGCGACAACGCGAAGACATTATAAATATTTTCAAAATTAATACTGCTGCCATTCCATTCCCTGATCATCATATTTATAATATCATTATAAAGAATACGGAATGTCAGAAGGGACTGCCCGTTTGATTTCAGATAGGTACAGATTTCCAGGATCGCCTTTTCTGCCTCTGTTTCGTCTCCAAAACGAATGGCATTCTTCAGGCTCTGGAGACAGGCATCCGGCAGCAGATCCACACGTTCCTTTAATGCCACATCAGCAAAGCGTAAGATTCTGCTGTTATCCACCAACAAACGGTTATCAAAAGCAGTATCTGCTTCCAGATAGGCTTCTGAGGCTTCCATATAATCCTGGTGGAATACACTGACGGACATTACAAAGTCCTCGCAATATTCCGTACCAATCTGAAAAAAGCTTTGAAGCAGTGTCTCCAATGCCGGAATATCATCCCCAAAGATTACAAACAGACTTTGGTTCTTATTAATCAGATGTATGCCAAATCCGTCTTCATTCTCTCTCTGTCCCATATCGGTAAGCATCATCTTATGGGCTTTTCCCTCATTACTGTTTTCACGGTCTCCCATCAGCACCACAATATAGTACTTTCTGTCAACCGCAATCCCTGCTTTTTGACCTGCCGCGATGACTGCCGCCCTGTCTGTGTACTCATTGCGTATAAAATTACTGATAAACCGGGTTCTGCGAAGAGGCAGGCTTTCCACGCTGATCTCTTTATTGCTTTCCACCAGCGTCCGTATACCGGTCTCTATATTTTCCAGATTATAATAAGCGTCCTCGTCCTCACTTAACAGAACATTGATTGCCCTGATTCTTCCGGAAAGCTTTCTTGAT
>Ga0153941_1000817_pt1 | contig 13011 bp, 12 predicted proteins | sample TSNJ025MetaG_FD_104733 | JGI IMG/M metagenome (GOLD analysis project Ga0153941, IMG submission 104733) | Attine ant fungus gardens microbial communities from New Jersey, USA - TSNJ025 MetaG | ecosystem: Host-associated > Fungi > Mycelium > Unclassified | place: USA: New Jersey, Brendan T. Byrne...
AATCTGCAACCTGATCGTAGATAAAACCGAGCAAAAAAGTCAGAAGCTGAATATTATGTTAGGTAAAAATATGGAGATGCACTACATCGGAGATGAACTTCGCCTTTCTCAGGTTGTAACCAATTTACTGTCTAATGCCGTCAAGTTCACGCCGGAGAAAGGAGAAATCACGCTGAAGGTTGACGCGGCACAAGAAGAAGGTAATGATAGCGTTTTACGTTTTTCGGTTGCTGACACAGGCATCGGTATGACAAAGGAACAGATCGGTAAGATGTTTCATTCATTTGAACAAGCCGACGGCAGTATTTCACGCCGGTTTGGCGGAACGGGGCTTGGACTTGCCATTTCCAAAAACATTGTCGAAAAGATGGGTGGTCGGATTTGGGTGGAATCCGAGCCGGATCATGGTTCCACATTTATCTTTGAGGTCAGGCTTGAATGCTCGCCCCAGCAAAATACCACGATGATTTTTGACGGTATATGCCCGTCGGATCTAAGGGTGCTTATTGTCGATGGCGATGAGGAACTCAGAGCGTATTTTCAGTCGATTACAGAGCGGTTCGGGATCCATACCGAGGCGGCGGACAGCGGCAAAAAGGCTATTTACCTTGTGGATCTGGCAAAGGAACTAAAAAAGCCATACGATGTTATATTCCTTGATTATGATATGCCTGATATGAACGGTATTGAAGTAGTAAGTAATCTGAACGCTAAAATAGATAAAAACACCGTAATCATAATGACTCGTCAGCAGATTTATCGCCAAGCCTCTGTTCCCGTCCGCAGTTTTGGACGCAATCAATGAGATCATCGGCAAAACAGTTAAAAACCTTGGTATGAAGACGGAATATTCCAGGGAAACACCGGATTTCTCTGGTATCCATCTATTACTCGCCGAGGACGTGGAGATCAACCGGGAGATATTTATCGCTTTACTTGAAAACACAAAAATCCATATTGATACTGCCGAAAATGGACTTGTGGCCGTACAAAAATTCAAGGACCACCCCGATTGGTACGATATGATTATTATGGATGTACAAATGCCGGAAATGGACGGTTATGAGGCGACGCGGGCGATCCGTTCCATGGAATTCCCAAGGGCAAAGACGATCCCCATTATCGCAATGACGGCAAATGTGTTCAAGGAAGATATTGAATCCTGCATCAAAAGCGGAATGAATGACCATTTATCAAAACCAATTGATGAAAATGTGGTTATTGAGAAAATCAATCGCCACTTGCATGTGCAGGTTTTATATTAAGTCAGTACCACCGGCTTAGCCGGTGGCCTGCTCTACCCCTGTAAGGGGGTTTTTCCTGCTTGCGCCCGGAAGGCGCTCCGAAAGCCTGCCAACTGCACCACATTCACAACTGCCCTTAAAAGGGCATGGCCGGCGCCTCCTTCCTCCGGCACAACCCCAGGCACTTTATCTTCGAATGCTTCACTTGAAATAGTACATATAGTAGAGCAAGAATACGAATGATGTAATCCCCCAGGATATCGGGTAACAACTTAATACATTTAAGAACGTCGGATTCAGCGGTACTACCAACAATATCCAAAGCACACGACAGGCACAGGAACCCAAAAGAGTAATCAGCATCGGCCGGAAGGATTCACCAGCACCTCGTATAGCCCCAGATAAAACTACCCCTACAACATAAAGCGGATATAATGGTCCCAATAAGTGCATGATCTGAGCGACAAGTCTGATTACTTCCCCATCAACTACAAGCAGCCGTCCCAATGGTATACTCCAAAAATAAAGGATACAGCCAACTACCGAAACGGATATTAATGATATTCCAAGACAAATGCGCATGCCTTTTCTGGCACGGAAATACTTCTGCGCTCCATAATTTTGCGCAACAAAGGTAGAAGCCGTGGTACAAAATGCATCCGTGATATTCCAAACCAAAAAATCCAGTTTACCGCACACCGCCCAGGCCGCAATGCTGTTGACGCCAAAAGCATTAATGCTTGTTTGGACAATTGTATTGGAAATCGGGTACAAGGTTGACTGAATCCCAATCGGCAATCCCAGTTTAAAAAACTCTTTCAAATGTTTAAAGTGAAACCGAATTTTGCGAAGGTTTATTTTACAGGTTAAATCTGTTCGGGTAAGCGCCATGAGCACCAAAACAGCAGACAACATCTGTGATATCATCGTTGTCAATGCTGCACCGGCAACCCCCAAATGAAACACACCAACAAAGAGTAAATCCAATATAACATTTAAAAAATTAGCGGCAATTAAAAAATATAGTGGTATTTTAGAATTTCCTACAGCACGGAAAATTCCCGCACCAATATTATAAGTCATAGATGCTGCCATACCGCTGAAATAAATAATGGTATACAACAACGCATCTTGATAAATATCTTCTGGCACATTGATCAGACGGATACACGCCGGGGATAAGGCAATGGCAATAACCTGTAATAAAAGTCCGCCAACAAAAGCAAATATTACCGCAGTATGACTGGCGTTTGATAAGTTATCCTGCTCTTTTGCACCATAATATTGCGAAATAATAACTGTTGCTCCGGATGAAAGTCCCACAAAAAAATTGACCGGCAATTTTGTGATGGTATAAACCGACTCAATTGCTGCCAGTGCTTCTTTTCCCACAAGCCGTCCGATAATGATTGCATCCACAGTCGTATAAAACTGTTGAAATATGGTTCCAAGTAAAATCGGTAAAGCAAAGCTTACCAAGCCCTTTCCAACACTTCCCTCTGTCAAATTATATGTTTTTTTGATATATGTCATAATAGTATCCCTTATTCCCAGGTAAGCTTAATACAATTCTTCACTTCAGAATAGATTATGTTTGAATCAGCTTTTAAAGTTTCAACGCCTTCCATATTCACAAGTCTTCCACCTCGGGGTGGGGTTAAAAACATAATACAGGCAGAAAATGCGTCAAGTTGTTCATAAGTATTGAGTAAACGCGGAAGAATAACAGCATTTCCTTCCAAAAAGCTCTCAATCATCAATAAATGTGCCATATTCTATCCTATCCTCCTGCTATTTAAATTTAAATCCCGGGAAATCAAATAATCTGCAATTCTGGTTACGCCAATACCTGCCCCACTGTGAACACAGTAAGGATTTAAGGGATCAATAAATAAGTTCCCACCTCCGCCAATTGCCTTGTCATACCCGTCCAGCCGTGCATCACAGATAAATGTTGTATACGCATCCCATGTTTTTGGCATTAATGGTACAAGAACCAGATTCTCTTTTCGCAATCGCTTGCTCATTGCACGATAAATCACTTCCAGATTATCTATCGCCTTAAGTGCTTCCACTTCCTTTACTGACTCTTTCAGGATACTGAATGTAAGTTTTCTGTCTCGTGACAAATTCAAAAGTTGTTTCAGTTCCTGTGCAAATTCTGTGTTTCCGCCTTCCTGTATGTAACGCATACAGAAAATGTCTCCATCCTCATCGCATTCCTCCATGATGGATAATACTTTCTTCTTGTCATTAACAGAAAACTGCCGGCACAACGAATCCAGTATCCGTTTGTCTGTAAATCTAAAATATAATCTGTCTAAAGAGAGTTCTTGCAGACAGTTAACCAAAGTGCTCATACATTCAATTGATAATGATGTATCATCTTGACCGAATATTTCATATCCAATCTGCCAGAAAGAAAACGTCTTCCCCTTTTGTATGTCAGCCGCAGGTTCGTTTCTCAACATTTCCTGCGAATAAAAAACCTTATTGGGTTTATCTAAGAAACCATTGCGATTAAGGTATTCATATACCCTAAAAGTATATTCTGGCGTGAAAATATATTGTTCTTCTTTATAAGAGAAATCGATAAGGATCTGACCAAAGTTCATTCCAAGCATATTGGAGTGACTTTCATAAATGGAACGTTTTGATATAATACCACCGTAAAAATATTCGTACCCAAGATTTAATAATTTCTGTTCTAAGGCAGTTCGGGTATAAAGAAAATTTTGCGCATGATCCCCTATCCATTCTCTGGTACCGTTTATAAACATATTTCCTCCCATTCTTATTATTTATTTATAAGCAGACAAATGACCAACCAGACAATCCAGCGCTGCTAAAAACGCTTTATCACATAATGCCAGATTGATTCTAAATGCAAACCCAAATGTCTCATCAAGTCCATTCAGGAAGGATGGATAGAATGCAGTTCCAGTGTTAAATATAACATTTTCCAAAAATGACAAAGACCTGCTTTGCTCGTATGTTAAATTTTTAAAGTATAACGTGAGAAGCGACCCAACCAATATCTCATCAACTATAATATCGTCTTTTGAATGCAGTATGGCTTGAACATCGTTTCTTGCGGCAAGCATAAATTCTCTATATACATTTAGACAGACATCATAGTTTGGACTAAGAAAATGAGATACTGCACTTATCGCTGATGCGGGCAAATTTCCCGTCAACACATCAACCCAATGTTCAATAAAAGTATCAAAGCGGTTCGGATAAATAAGAGCCGAGAACTTATACGTATTGATACATAAAGATTTGTGGGGTGAATAGATCCCAATAAAGTTTTCACTGTTTTTTACCCGGTGAATCAATTCGTTGCCTGACACACAAAAGCATTCGTCTGAAATGACCAATGTTCCCATTTCCATAATTTTATGAATCATTTCTTCCGCATTCTGATCGTAGTATACGCTGGTAGAAAATATCGGCGACGTTAACCAGACCACATCATATCGCGCAGCAATTAATTCATCATAGGGAAGTAAATATTGCTCCCCTATTCGTTGTAGATTCACGCAATCATATTTAATATCAAACGCCCTAAAAGCTTGCGCAACAGAAAAATAAGCAGGATTAATGATACATATCTTTTTGTAGTTGTTGTGCTTAATCATGTTGCCAAGTGTCATAATAGCCTGTGTTCCGTTATCAACGAAGGTAATTCCGCATTCATCTCCCACATTGGGAGCTAACTTCCGCTTTACATCATTAAGAATTTGCTTATCCATGGAATATGTATAGATATATTCTATATTGTCTATTTCAGGCATTTTCATGTTCGCAAGCATTTCCTGCGAGTATGAGGGCGATGTAAGCCAACTCGATACATTATAGGGCGGAGTTCCATGAATATCGCCGTATTTGTTTTGAATCTCTTTCATTTCAATCATCTGACTAATTCGATCTATAAGCATAAACTTATTTTCCTCCTGTCTACTGCAATCATTTTGTATACAGCGCAACATCAAAAACATTGTTTTCACAGCAAATATTTTCAGCTCTTTTCCACAAACCGTCTGGAACATTGAGCAGCGGATAGTTAAACAGTGACTTAAATCCATTCCCATACCGCATTAAGACCACAGCATCTTTGTTTGTGAGTTGGTATAAATCCTGAAGAATATCAAATTTTTCCGGAATTGTAGAGGCAAAAATTATATGTGTTGCTTCTTTTGTAAATTTAAGTTCCGCACAGGTTTGAGTGCTGACCTCAATATCCAAATCAGGTCCCAGTAAATCAAGTACCTTTTTTGCATATTCTACCGCACCTGCATCAATGTCAATTCCAACCACTCTGGCACCTGTATTTCTCGCGATGAGCAATGGTGTCATTGGAAAAGCTCCTACTCCAATCAACAAAATTCGGGAATCTTTATTCGGTCGAAAGCTGCCAAATTCATTTTCAATGCACCCTTCAATATTTTTAAAATAATCGGCTGTATTATCGCCAGAATGAAGTAAAGCCATAGCTCTATATTTTTCCATGGCCCAAACGCAATGCGCCGACTCTATGCGTGCAGCATCAATACGGCTTTTGATTGCCGGAAGTTTCGGATCAATGGATTCCTCCCAAGTTTTCTTATTTTCATGTTCCAGAATAAAAGCTGTATAGTCAGCTAATAATTTTTCAGATTCATCCGGAGAATTCACTCCAGTGTAAAAAGCTTCATTTGCTTTTATAAATCTATTAATGTACGAGTCCAGTTCCTTCAACAATACACTTACATTATCCATGTGTATTTTCCTTTCTATGTCAGACGAAAGCAATACCCAGCGAAGACAAAAAAACATTTTCTTCAATGGTCACCTTGCGAATGGTTCCGTCTTGATATGCAGCATGGGCCTGAATGAAATCACCAGAAGGCTGCTCTATGTCTATCGTTACGTCTGTCTCCTGTTTGAAGGCTAAATAAACCGCCAATGTGGCCGATGCAATACCACAGCTATTTTCCCATATTTCTGTATTCGTTTCCTCAACACAAATTAAAGGTAATATACTTTGCCTTATTTCTGAAAATAATGTTACACCTTTTGTAGCATATTTTTTTCTTATTTCCCTGTGGAGAATATGCCGGGCCAATTTCTTAGACCGTTCACAATGACTATCATCAGGTATGATTACATGGCAATTGCCAGAATACTCCACAAACCCAAATTCAACATGTTTACTTTGGTAGTTCAACTCTCTTTTATGAATCTCCAAAGGTATTGGCATGGTGATTTTTATTCGATAACCATCTCCACATCGTCTCACTTCACAAGAAACCAAACTGTCACTACCTGACACCTCCAATTGGAAACATGCTCTTTCTCCGGATTCCACATCACGTTTATAAGCCAGATATGCACACAGGGACGCCACAGCATTGGCACAAAACTCACCCCCCATCATATACAGCCCGGCATCAGCTTGTGGAGCAGAAGGATTTTCAACAAACCCCACTTGTTCGGCATAAACGGACTCCGGGTTCATGAGTTGTTTGGCAAGAATGGGGTACTTCTTTCGTGGATATTTATTTAACACAAGAATGGTTGTGTTTTTATTGGGATTCACTTTTACATATTTAACCATTTCCATATCCGCACCCACTTCCAACTATATTAATACTGTATTTTTCTGTTCTAAGGATGTAAGCGGCTCAATAAACGACTTGATCAACTGCTTTGTATATGAATGTATTGGATTACAGATCAATTCGCTCGTATTTCCCGCCTCCACACAACCACCTTGATGCAAGACAATCATGTTCTCACAAAAATTGCTGGCAAGTGACAGATCATGAGTCACAAACAAAATAGCAATTTCCAATTCTCTTCCCATCTCCAAAAGCAAATCAATCACACGGGCTTGGGCTATGACATCCAGGGCACTTGTTATCTCATCGCATAACAGTATTTTGGGTTTAACCAGCAGAGCACGAACAATTGCAATTCGTTGGCATTGCCCCCCACTGAGATTATGCGGATAACGGTCAGCCAACTCCGGAGATATCCCTACTTTTTCCAAAAACCTATCTATTTCATAATCATATTCTGCGGTAGAGGATACCGGACACAACTGCCGCATATTTTCCAAGATAGAACTGCGCAGCTTTTTCCGTGGATTAAATGAACCACTCGGATTCTGGAATACCATTTGCATGTTTCGATAAATATCACGCGCAGATTTCCCCCGAAGCCCCGTAATATCATTTCCTAAAAGCTTAACCTGGCCACTGGTAGGAGAAATCAAGCCAATCAGCAACTTTAATAATGTACTTTTACCGCTGCCGCTTTCTCCGATAATACCCAGATTTTCCCGCTGTGAAAGGCTGAAACTAAGCGGTTTGAGGGCATCCACAACGTCGTTCTTTTGATGGAATCGCTTAGCGATTTCAGATACTTCCAATAAAACCTCAGTATTACTCATGCTTACTCCTTTTTCGGTGCCACCTCCTGATGGATACAGCCAAGCCACGTGCCATGAAGCTTGGGAACTGCCTTAAGCAGACTTCGTGTATATGAATGGCTGGGATTCAATAATATCTCTTGGGTATTGCCATATTCCACAATTTGTCCCTCATGCATAATAGCGGTCTTGTCGCAAATCTCTGCAATGACAAACAGATTGTGGGAAACAAGAATCATCGATATATCTGAAATTTCCCTCAGTCGCCTAAGCTGTTCAACTACTTGAAACTGCAGCGTGGCATCAAGAGCACTGGTTGGTTCATCCGCAAGTAACAGGGACGGCTGCAAAAGTATGGAAAGAGCGATGGAAATCCGCTGATTCATGCCTCCGCTCATTTCATATGGACAACTGGACAAAATCCGTTTCCCACCTGACAGTCCCAACTGCTTAAACAGTTCCAGTATCTCCGCAACAGATGCTTTACCACGCCACTGATTATGACTTTTCAAAGTCTCTTTGAATTGCTTTTGATAAGATCGGATCGGATTAAATGCAGCGAACGGATTTTGAAGTACCATACCTATCTCCGCACCTCTCATTCTGCAGCGCGCCTTGACCGAAAGATCCGCCATCTCTTTTCCTTTGTATTTTATTGTTCCCTCCGAAATCTGCACACCATACCCTGCCGGGTCGATGATCGCTTTCAGCAGAGTGCTCTTTCCACAACCACTTTCACCCGCAATTCCTAAAACTTCTCCGGTATTCAAAGCGAAACTAATATCATTGCCAATGCATGTATGGTCATAGGATAACGACAAATTCTGTATTTCCAATATTGGCGATTGCAGCATTTTACACCTTCACTTCCAACAAATCCCGGGCGGTATCCCCCAGATAATTAAACAATATTGCGGTTAACACCACTGCTCCTCCCGGAGCAAGAACAGCCCAGGGGGCCAATTGGATATATGCCCTTGATTCATTGATCATACTTCCCCATTCAGCTTGCGGCACCTGTACACCGATACCCAGAAAAGATAATCCGGCAAAGCCAATCAACATCGTTCCAATTTGAATGGTTGCATTGACCAGCAAGGAGCCGGCAATATTGGGCAAAATATGTACCAGCATAATTCGGCATCCACTATGCCCGCCTAAGCGGGCCGCCTGGACATAATCTTCCTGTTTGGCGGAAATCGTCTGGCATTTAGCCAAACGGGCATATACAATCCAACTGGTAAATCCAAGGGCAATCATGGCATTCATCATTCCTCCGCCGCCAAGCCCCGCCACCGCAATAGTCAGAACCATCTGCGGAACAGACAGCAAAATATCAATCAGCCGCATAATAACCGTATCTAAAATCCCGCCATAATAACCACATAACAAACCTACGAAAGTTCCAAAAACAAATGTAATAAACACCAGAATCAACGTGGCACAGATACTGGTTCTTGCCCCCATCAATACGCGGCTTAACACACAGCGCCCCAACCCATCTGTACCAAATGGGTATTGGACACTTGGCATCGAACGGATTGCCAGCGCATCATTGTAATATGGATTATTAGGAACAATGAACGGTGCCAACGCACTGATCATCAACAAAGCAACAGCAATGATTACTAATACTGTAAACCGTCGGCGTAAATAAAGCTTTCGCTTTTGCGCACCCTTTGGGGATAAGACTTGCATTTTTCTTTCATCGCCTTTCTATCCTTGGATCCAAATACTTGTAGCTAATATCAATAATCAGATGGATTCCAACATATATAACCGCAGTCACAAGCACAAAACCCTGAATGACCGGATAATCACGATTCACAATAGAATCCATTACCAGTTTCCCGAGCCCGGGCCAACGAAAGATATTCTCTATCATTACGCTTCCACCAATCAATTCGCCAATTGACAGACCAATAATGGTTATAATTCCAGGCAATGCATTGCGTAGTGCATTGTGAAAGAGAATATATTTTTCATTTACCCCCCGAAGCCTTGCTCCAATTATATAATCCTTTTTTATCTGCTCCAGCATCTCCGCGCGTATTTGACGTATCAGACGACCAGTTAACGGAATAGATAATGATAGTGCCGGCAAAAACAACCCTTGCACATTATTTTGTGCAATAACAGGAAAACATTTATGGCGGATACAAAAGAGATACATCAACAGGACACACAGTAAAAAGTTGGGAATGCAGTTGCTGACGAAGCTCAATAGCCGAATTATATAATCTGAAATTTGATCTTGCCGGACAGCAGTATAAACCCCGGCCGGAAGTGCAATTGCGAGAGCCGTCCCCAGGCTGACAGCAGCGAGAATCAGCGTATAGCGCAAGGCAGCAATGAGTTTTCCCAAAACAGGAAAACCGTCCTTGTAGCTGATTCCCATGTCTGCACCCAAAAGCTTTAGCAACCAAGTGCCATATTGTTCTGCAAAAGATCTGTCCAATCCCATTTCATGTCTTTGCCGATCTAATATTTCCTGCGAAACCACTACCCCCTGCGAAGTCAAGCGCTGCTGAGCCGGATCTCCCGGGGAAATATACATCAGTGCAAAGGTCAGAAAGGATACTCCCAGCAAAATGAGAACCAATTGCAGCAATCGCTTAAAAATATACTTTATGATACGATACCTCCCGTGCGCTTAAGCGCATTTCATTTTATATCAGTCGCAGCGTCAATGCCATAGAAGTCAAACGGACTATTCTCAGCATAGCCTGTTACACCCGGTCGAAGCACGGTAATTTTATTAAACAGGGCAACGTAACCGAACGCATTGTCATCAATAGCCATTTGCACAATTTGAACAGCCAGCTCGGCACGCTTTACAGGATCCATCTCATTGGATAATTGTGTAATCAGCTTTTCACACTCAGCGTTTTTGAATCCGCCTGCATTGCAAAAGCTTCCATCCTTCAAAGTGCTGTTAATAAAGAATGCCGGATCACCTGACATATCTGCGTTCATACTATAAAGAGCAATATCAAAATCACCGGTGGCAAGATAAGTTGCGTCCGGCTTTTCATAGCTGGACAAAGTTGCCTGTACTCCAAGCTCTCGCAGCTGCCCCTGCATCAAGGTTGCCAGAATATCCAAAGAACGCGCAGGATAGTAAGCAATATTTACCTCAAGCATTTTTCCATCCTTCTCAAAAAATCCATCACCGTTCTTCACATATCCGTCATTCGCCAGCAATGATACTGCTGCTGCCAGGTCAACAGAAGGTTTGCTTACCTTACCATAGGCAGTGCCCTCACTAAAAGGACCAGCTGTCGCACTTACTGTCCCACCCAAATATGGTACTATCTTATCTGCGTCGATCGTCAGGTTAATCGCTTTTCGGACATCTGCGCTCAAAGTATTTTGGTTTAAGATATAGAACTGAAGTCTTGGTGATGGTACGGTAACTACATCATAAACATCTGAATCAGCCTGAAAAATCTCCGCAGCCGCAGCATTCACGTTGGTGTAAGTATTAATCTCTCCGTTTTGCATAGCCATCAATAAAGTGTCATCATCCGCCATACGGTAAAAAACTGCACCATCCAAAGCAACCTCACCATTCCAATACTGTTCGTTACGAACCACTTTAACAGTCCCTTCCGGCACAAAATCGTCAAGAACAAAAGGACCTGTACCAATAATGGAATTATCGAAATCGATGGTTTCATCCAGATGCAGAATACCGGTTTCACAAGCCGTCAGGGAACTCAACATTGTAGGATATAGCTCGGCAGTGGTGATCGTAAAGGTCTTATCATTCAACGCTTCATATGTAAACTCTGATAAATAAGCGAATCTGGGGTTTTCGTCTGCTGTACGTTTCAGATTGCGTATTACCATATCCGCAGTCACCGGATCACCGTTAGAAAAGCATACATTGCCTTTAAGAACAATCGTCCACACAAGTCCATTCACTTCTCCTCGTTCCGCCAGCAACGGTTGGATTGATGAATCATCACCTACTTTAAACAGTGACTCAGAAATACCATAGATACTGGTATACCATCCGTGATATTCTTTGTGCGTATCTAAGCTGGGATGTGCATATTGAGATGCTGTATAGAGAATCTTTTCATCAGACGCTGGTGCTATTGTTGTTTCCTGGGATAATATTTCTTGTGACTGCTGAGTGTTTGTGCACCCTGATAAAAAAAACAGCAGACATAAAAATGTTGTTAATTTGTAACACTTTCTTTTAATTTTCATAAACATACTCCTCATATCATATTTTGGGGCTGCACCCGCTCGCCTTCGATTAGTTAAGACTAACCGCAATTAGTATCTATTAATCCTATGCCACTTGTCAAGTATTATTTGATTTTTGACTTTTTTATTCAATATCATCTATTTATTAAATGTTTTTTATCACTTTTTAAATGAAACAGTGAAAGCAGGTGATTCATTCACCTGCCTTCTACCCGATTCAAATATTTTATTTCGTCAATGAATTTCACCGTCCGATAACAGCTCACACAACTATATGCTAATCTCCAGCTGAACCGGCTCTGTCCCCAGCAACTGAACACTTTTTTCATCCGGCTGGCTAATCCCGACATACAACCAATATTTCCCGCCTGGCATTCGCCGGATTCCTTTTTCATCGACAACACTAAAGGCCCGCCCGGCAACCTTTAACTCCACTTCACAACTGGTCCCGGCTTTTATAAATACCCGTTTAAAGGAAGCAAGCTGCGGATGAACAAAAACCGAACCGGCAACCGTATGTTTCACATAAACCTGCACTACTTCCTCCGTATCATGTGCCCCACGGTTCGCCAATACCGCCTTTACAACTGCACCATCATCACCATATTCCGCTTTTGCCTCTGTAACTGCCGTTCTGCCATAATTCAAGCCATATCCGAACGGGTACTGGGCCAGCCCTTTCATATACCGATAAGTCCTGCCTTCCATTGTATAATCCGTAAACTCCGGCAGTTCCGTCAATGATTCATAAAATGTAACCGGCAATTTGCCAAAAGCCGATACCGCGCCAAACAAGGTCTCCGCTGCCGCCTTACCGCCCTGAGCCCCCGGATACCATAACTGTAAAATTGCCGCAAAATGCTGATTGGCATAAGAAAGATCGATATCACTGCCGGCCATCAAACACAACACCACCGGCTTCTGCGCCGCCGCAACCACCTCCATCAGCTTCTGCTGTGACTCCGGCAGCTCCAGGCTCATTTTGTCCCCCGACGCATAACTGTTGCCGGTATCCCCTTCTTCCCCTTCCAGGGTTTCGTCCAGCCCAACACATAAAATTACCACATCACTGTTCTCTGCCACCACCCTGGCCTCCGCAAGCCGGTCCCCGGCCAGTCCCAGCGGCTCGGTCCG
>Ga0153941_1000823_pt1 | contig 12969 bp, 12 predicted proteins | sample TSNJ025MetaG_FD_104733 | JGI IMG/M metagenome (GOLD analysis project Ga0153941, IMG submission 104733) | Attine ant fungus gardens microbial communities from New Jersey, USA - TSNJ025 MetaG | ecosystem: Host-associated > Fungi > Mycelium > Unclassified | place: USA: New Jersey, Brendan T. Byrne...
CCAGAGGGGCAAAGCCCCTATTACAACCTGCAATTACTGTGATTCTGAAGGCTCTTTATGAGCTGTTTTTTTTACTCAGGATTTTCATATATTACTTTACAATACCTTTTCTGGTTTTTTCTTGCAGTCTAAAAGCACATAAATGTCAGCGAGAGGCTCGGCTGTGGTTATGTCGAATACCACCGGGAAGGTTGGCATCTTCCCCATCGTCTCGGCGTCACGAATCAGTTGTTTTGTTTTTTCGCTCACATCGGCCATTAGGGCTTCCGCACGGTTTTTTCCTTGTACCTCTCGGCGTTGTCCAGAAATACTGTCCTACTCAGAAATCCGACGAAACATCCAGACGCATTGTCCTTGATACCGTAACAAAATGTTCGCGTTCATAAAAACTTATTCCGGCGGCATTGTTCTCCAATACCATTAACTCAAGATATTCAAGATTACGTGCTTTCGCCCAACACTTGGCTTCTTCCAAAAGCAAATGTCCTATGCCCGTTCCTCTATATTGCTGAGTAACAATAAAATCCACGATACAAGCAAATTTGCGAGGAAGTATTGAGGAATATGGCGGTGTAGCCTCTTCCTCAATATGTAAGAATCCAACGATTACATTGCTGATTTCCGCGACAATTATATCGCCGTTATCACTATTAATAACCGTACCCGGATATTTACCTTTTTCGCTTATTGCAACATAATATTCCGGCTGTTGTTCGGCATTATATGCGAAAAACTCTGTAAACAAGTCGCTTATTGCTTGAGTATCATCAGGGGCTGCCAGTCTGATATTCATTTTCTGTCTCCCTATGGTTATATATCGGAAATACCGTATGTTTAATTTTATCATACCTCTAAACTAAATGCAAAGGAGACCAACATGTTAATATAAGTGCTCAGGCAGATACTTGTATAAAGACGGGAAAAAAAGAAACGGCACCCATAATAGATGCCATACCTTAGCTTTGTCGTTGCTACGGCGTGTCGGGCAGATTGTCCAAAAGGCGTTGGAACAGATCTTGTAAATAAACTTCTTTCACAATACCGTTTAGCTTATTTGCCTGTTCCACCACGTACCGGGAAGTGGTATCTGCCATCATTTCGTCTGCAAGAGAGAACAAGAGGATGGTCAGGTTGGTATGCCGCTCCTGGAACGTCAACACATTTTTTTGGTTGTTCATAGATCTCCTGCATCTGCTGGTAAAACGGTCGTGTCTTTTTTGGTTCTGTGCCGTCCAGCACAGAAGCGAGCAGGCTTGGCAGTTCACCTCCGGTTTGGAATCCATCATCGGCAGCTTCGTGAATTAGATAGCCTTGTTTACCAAGCCGCAGGCGAATCTGTTTTGCCAGCCGAAAGAGCGACATCAGTCTGCTATGACGTTTTTTATTGTTCTCTTATCCTAAAAAGCTTCAGTCTTAGGTCGGCTCTGCCGAAACCTTATATCATTTCCCCTGGCTAAAAATTAATTTTACAATTACCTAAAATGAACAACAGAAGTCATCTTAAGGAAAAGGACCAGTTTGCTCACTTCTGACATATGATATGTATATATTTATATATGAGAACAGCAAGACTTCACAATAGAAGGAGGCAAACAACATGAGCATCATAAATATAACCGTTTTTACGTTTAACGACATTACAGCAGCAATACAAAGCGCACAAGCCGGGGATACCATTAATTTTTTCATCCAAAATGATATCGTTTTCCCAAATGCGGCAGAGATCACAAAAACCTTAACCATCAACCTCATTGACGCCAGCAGCGGCAATGTTACCCTTAGTGTTCCGGCAGGCAATACTTTCCGCCACTTTACAACTGGCGGCCCGCCCATTCCCAATGTGGCAATGACAATTAACAGCGGTATCATTCTGGACGGCGGCGGTACCGGCGGCGGCCTTTTTATATTTGGCTCAGACTGTTCTGTGACGCTTAACGGCTGCACCTTCAGTAATTGTAAAAATTCCCTTAACGGTGGTGCCGTACAAGTATCGGGTGATACCGCGAGAAGCACCCTTATCATAAATGATGATACAATTATAACAAATTGCAGCGCCATCTTCGGCGGCGGTATTGGGGCCTTTGGCTGTGACGTTACACTAAACGGTGGAGAAATAATTGGCAATACCGCAAGCAACTCCGGCGGCGGTATGACTGTCGCCGGAAGGTCAGCGGCGTTAGGTTCCACCCTTACGATCAATGGCGGGACGATCACCGGCAATACCGCTGCTGCAAATGACGGCGGTGGGATCAATGCGCAAAATACAATTATTACCATCCTTGGCGGTGAGATAAGCAACAATACAGCGATGGGATTTGGCGGTGGAGTTAACGTCCTTACCACCATAACGGCCCAGGCCGCCCTTAGAATCAGCGGCGGCACTATAATTGGCAACAGTATCAGAAATTTTGGCGGCGGCATTGGCGTTCAGAGCAGGCTTAGCGAATTGACGATGACCGGCGGTCTGATTTCCCAGAACAGTGCCACGATTCCAACCGGCAGCAATCAAGGCGGCGGAATCTATGTCCAGGCCGGAAATACCTTCGAAATGAGTGGCGGAACCATATTTAGTAACACGGCGGGAAGTGGCGGCGGAATCTTTTTAAACAATTCAACGCTTAACCTAAATGGTACTGCGGAGGTAAGTGCTAATGAAGCAGCTGCAATTGCCGGCGGAATTTACGGGTTTCAAGGCTGCACGGTCAATGTCTTTGGAAATGCGAAAGTCATCAATAACAGCGCCTTGTGCAGCGGTGATCCGACGAGGCAGGACAGGGGCGGCGGCGGTATTGCCATACTTTCATTTGGTGTTTCTTCAACCGCAACAATAGGCAATCAGGCGGTGATCAGCGGTAACACATCAATCAGCTATGGCGGCGGAATCTGGACTTATCCCAATTTCGAGCCGGCTAACTTTGTCAATATCGAAGGCGGAACGATTGAAAATAACATGGCAAACTTTGGCGGCGGAATTTCAATGGGTGAAATACCGGGAGATACCCCCGTCTTGACGATCACTGGCGGTACAATCACCAATAATACCGCAATGACAGATGGTGGCGGTATCATCGCCAGGGGGTCTCTTGTTTCAATGGCCAACTGTTCCATAACGAATAATACTGCGGGCCACGATGGCGGCGGAATCTGGATTGCCTATGCGGAACTGGCCAATCTCACGGTAGCTGCTGATGTCATCTTTTCAGGAAACAAGGCTTCCCGCGCATTCAACCGTAACCCTGTTGATGACGCTCTCTACTTTTCTCATATTTTTGCCACCCATTGGACCGTACCTTTCACCCAGGGTTACAACAACTTTGACATCAGCTACACCAACGGCACTCCCTTCTTCTTCCCGACCGACGTGATCTTCACGGCCACTAAAACCGCTGTCGGCGCACCTCTGGAAGCGGGTCAGTTCACCTTCACCGCCTTCGACCAAGGCGGCAACCCTGTCGCCACAGCTGCAAACGATGCCGCCGGAGACGTGACATTTCCAGCCATTACCTTCGATACCCCCGGCGTGTTCAGCTTCACAATACGGGAAACTGGCTTCCCAACGGGTTGGATACCGGACACCCGGGTATTCCCTGTCATCGTCACTGTCATCGACACTGGAAATGGGCAGCTCGCAGCAAGCGTCAGTTTCCCGGACGGTTTTCCAAGCTTTACCAACACATTCCAGCAGCCGCTGCAACCCGCCACGGCGATTATTCGGGCAAGAAAATGCCTGATCGGTGGGTGCCTGTGTGGTGATGACTTCACCTTTGCAGTATTCGACCAAAGTGGCAATGAAGTCGCAAGGGCGACCAACGATGAGTGCGGCAAAATTGTGTTTCCGGCACTTACCTTCACCCAGTCCGGTGTGTTTCATTTCACAGTCCGTGAGCTGAGCCCGTCAAGCTGTGGTATTGTGACGGACGACCGCGTTTTTCCGGTAACGGTGACCGTCACGGATAACGGCGCGGGGCAGCTTATTGCAACTGTAAGCTATCCGGATGGCAAGCCGGTCTTTGTCAATCACGTTTGCCCGCCTTGCCCGCCTTGTAACTGTTGCGGCAAGAGAAAATAAACTGTTCATAAGAATTTTCTTTTTTTGCATATCTTGGAATAGCCTGGAATATAATAATAGTACAAGATACCAAAAAAGGAGAATAGTGATTATGGCACGAGGCGTCAGAAAATCAGCATTAGTAAAACTACAGGAGGAGCTGGAATCCACACAGGAGGCAATTGCACAGTATCAGGACTGTCTGAAAACATTAAAGGAAAAAGAAAAAATGCTGGTGGAGCAAATAGAGGTAGAAGAGTTGAAATCGTTGTCCGGATTTATGAGGGATCAGAATTTGTCAGTTGAAGATCTCAAGGAACTGATTATACAGTCGCAAAATGGTAAGGAGCAGAGTGCTTAAAACACTGCTCCTTTTTTTGTCTCTTTATTGCCAAAGTAAGGAAAAAAGGTTACAATGAACTTTATGTAAATATTTTGTAAAAAAAAGGCGAAAGAACATTATGGATGAGATAAAACACGAATCGAAAAACGATTTTTCCCAAGGCAGTGTCGTAAAGAATATTCTGACACTGGCGGTGCCCATGACACTGGCGCAGTTGATCAATGTGCTGTACAACATTGTGGACCGGATTTATATTGGCCGGATTCCGGAACATGCAACCCTGGCAATGACCGGGCTTGGCTTATGTTTACCGGTAATTTCCATTGTGATTGCCTTTTCCAACCTGTTTGGAATGGGCGGTGCACCACTTTGTTCCATTGAACGTGGCCGGGGCAATGAGGAAGAAGCAGAGAAAATCATGGGAAATTCATTTATGCTGATGGTGATATGCGGCATTGTCCTGACGATCCTGGGACTGGCGATAAAACGCCCGATGCTGTATCTGTTTGGTGCCAGTGATCAGACCTTTCCTTATGCGGACCAATATATCAGTATCTACCTGCTGGGCAATGTGTTTGTAATGGTCGGACTGGGGATGAATAGCTTTATCAATTCCCAGGGATTTGGCCGAACCGGAATGATGACGGTATTGCTGGGGGCAGTTACTAATATTATTCTGGACCCTTTGTTTATCTTTACATTTGATATGGGAATTCAGGGCGCAGCGCTGGCGACACTCATATCACAGGGGTTAAGTGCGGCATGGATCATCTGGTTTTTAACCGGGAAAAAGACTATTTTAAAGTTAAAACGGTCCTGCATGAAGCTGGAATGGTCACGGGTAAAGAGTATTGTTGGTTTGGGGCTGTCGGGTTTTACGATGTCAATTACCAACAGCCTTGTTCAGATTGTGTGCAATGCCACTCTGCAAAGCTATGGCGGCGACTTATATGTGGGCGTGATGACCGTGATAAACTCGGTAAGAGAAGTGCTGAGTTTGCCGGTGCGGGGCCTGACCAACAGTGGCCAGCCGATTATGGGATATAACTATGGTGCCGGTGAATACAAGCGGGTCAAAAAAGCCATCGTATTTACATCAGTGTCATCCATTGCCTATACCACCCTGGTGTGGCTGCTGGTGAGTACATATCCGGAGTTTTTTATCCGTATTTTCAATAAGGATGCGGATCTGGTAGCCGCCGGAATTCCGGCAATGCGGATTTATTATTTTGGCTTTTTCCTGATGTCATTGCAATTCGCCGGCCAGGCAGTGTTTGTAGCCCTGGGGAAAGCGAAACAAGCGGTATTTTTCTCGATTTTCCGCAAGGTGATTATTGTGGTACCGTTGACCTGGCTGTTGCCCCGGTTGTGGGGCCTGGGAACAGACGGTGTCTTTATGGCTGAACCGATTTCCAATCTGATCGGTGGTTTGGCCTGCTTTATTACGATGCTGGTTACCATACTCCCGGAGCTGTCAGAAAACCCTTCTGAATCGTAATGATTCGTAATGAAAAACCGATTGACAGTTCATTACCGAACATGATAAGGTAAGGATGCTTTGCCGAAAAAGGAAAGTGATAAAGATAAAATACTGGAGATAAAGGTCAATGAATAAAAACATAAGAAACAGGATCATGGCAACCGGCCTGATGCTGGGATTATCCTGTGCATTAGCCTGGCCGGCGGCGGCCGAGACAGCTGCCACACCGCCGGAGTATTTGAAAGCGGTGACCTATGCATCCGATGCATGGGTAATTAACTTCTGGAATACGGAAAGTGATCATATGGAAGAAGAACTGGCACAGATTGCCGCCGATGGTTTTAACAGTATTATTCTGGTGATTCCGTGGCGGGAGTTCCAACCGGGAACCAATCCGGTATCTTATAATAATTATGCGTTTCAGAAGCTGGACGTGATTATGCGGGCGGCCGAACAGCAGGGACTGTGGGTGGAACTGCGGGTTAGCTATACCTGGGATTATTATGAGGAAGAAGAGTCACGGCTGCGTTTTCGCCGGCTGCTTGGCGATGACAGACTGCGGCAGGCATGGCTGGATTATGTCAGGAAGATATATGATACGGTCTCGGCATATCCTAACTATCATGGTGGGTTTATCACCTGGGAGGATTTTTGGAACTATATGGAGGATGCTACCGGCTTTGGAACCGGCCGAGACAGTATCGAGGAAGCCAGGCGGATCGGACTGCAGGATTATCTGCAGAAATATTATACTTTAGAAGAACTGAACCAGTATTATCGGCCGCTGCGTTCCTTCAGTTCCTTTCAGGAGGTTTATATGCCATCCAAGCAAAGTCCGGCATATAAGTTATTGTTTGAATATTATGATGAATATTTGATTCAGCTGCTGCAGGAGGCACAGCAGGTATTTCCCAATTTATCCATGGAAGTGCGCCTGGATGTGGATCCGGTCAACGGTCTGGCTGGAGAAGCCGTCGGGGCTCATCATTTCAGGACCTTTCCTTGCGGTGATGCGGACTATACATCACTGATGTACAGTGTCTCGATGGGCCAGGTGAATGAGGGCGAGAGGATTACGGCCGCCCATGCACTGGCAGCCGCAGATGCCCAACTGAATGTGGTGAAAGTACATAATGGCAATAAACCCATTTTTATTGATCAGCTGCTTTATATGGATTCTACGGAGGAATTTCACTATAATGCCCAGATCCTGGAAGAGGAGCGGAATACCTTTATTACGTCACTGCCGGAGATTTTAATTAAGTATACCAACGGTTATGCCGTGTGGAGTTATTGGAACTATACCAATAACCCGGTATATAACAGCCAGTTCGCCCTGGGGGACCGTGGTTGGACGGTCAGCCGCGGAAAGGTTGTGGAGCGGGAGGGCAGTAATCAGATGAAGCTGGAAAGCAGCGGAAGTCTGTCACAGAAAATCGGCGCCCGGATCGACGGTAAAAAAACTCACCCAAATCACGTTCGTTTTGTGGCGGACAGTGATGAAGCGGCTACACTGTATGTAGAGCTTGGCCGGGTCACCAAGGAAGTTCAGATTAACGGCAGGAAACAATATGATTTGAATTTTGGCCAGTTGGATTATACCGAAGTGACGTTCAGAACCAACAAAGCTTCCGTCTGTCTGGACAATATTGAGGTCTATAACTTTATTCAGGATGGACAACTGCATGACATTGACGGTAACGAACTTAGCAGTATATCAGCTATCCGTACCTTGAATCAGCTGCTGCCAAATTAACCGCAGACCCTTGACAAATCCGGGTGACGTGGTATAATGTGAACACTTGGCGAGGTCATTCACGAGCTTAAGTGAAATAAATAAAGAGAAAACACGTTGACGAGACAAGTACCTTAGCAGATTCATCCAGAGAGAGAAGTGGTTTTTGGTGAGAGCTTCTTATGAGGAAGGTAAGGGAAGACCAGCTCTGAGTGGTCCTTAATCGGATCCGGTGATTCCGTTATCATCTGAAATGAGTGGTTTTTGATTGAAAAATCAATAACAATTAGGGTGGAACCGCGATAGAAATATAGGATATCGTCCCTTACGGTGTGAGAAGCATGGTAAGGGACTTTTTTTGTTCCGGCCAGGCTTCCGGAACTATGATAGAAAAGGAGACAGCGCATGAAGATTACATTGAAAGACGGAAGTGTGAAGGAGTATGCCAGCGCCGTAACGGTGCTGGAGGTGGCAAAAGATTTAAGTGAGGGTCTGGCCCGAATGGCCTGTGCAGGTGAGGTAAACGAAGAAGCCGTAGATTTAAGAACCGTAATTGATCGGGATTGTACCCTGAATATTCTGACGGCCAGAGATGAAAAAGGCCTGGCCGCCTTGCGCCACTCCGCCAGCCATGTGATGGCACAGGCGGTGAAGCGTCTGTATCCCAGTGCAAAACTGGCGATTGGCCCATCCATTGCCGATGGTTTTTACTACGATGTTGATTTCGAAAATCCAATTACGGCAGAGGATTTGGTGAAAATCGAAGGCGAAATGAAGAAGATTGTCAAGGAAGGTCTGGCAATCCAACGCTTCACCTTGCCAAGGGAAGAAGCATTGGAATTGATGAAGAAAATGGAAGAGCCTTACAAGGTAGAATTGATTGAAGATCTGCCGGAAGGAGAAGAGATCAGCTTCTATCAGCAGGGCGAGTTTATCGACCTGTGTGCCGGTCCGCACCTGATGAGCACCAGAGATATCGGCAAAGCCTATAAGCTGACCAGCATTGCCGGTGCTTACTGGCGGGGCAATGAGCACAATAAGATGCTGACCCGCCTCTATGCCACTGCGTTTGCCAAAAAGGAAGAGCTGGAGGCATACCTGACGATGATGGAAGAGGCAAAAAAACGTGATCATCGCCGGCTGGGCCGGGAACTTGGCCTGTTCATGATGCATGAAGCCGGTCCGGGCTTCCCCTTCTTCCTGCCGAAAGGGGTCATGTTAAGAAATACGTTACTGGAATACTGGCAGGAAATTCATAAAAAAGCCGGATATCAGGAGATTGTCACGCCGATTATCTTAAGCAGAAGCCTGTGGGAGAATTCCGGTCACTGGGATCACTATAAGGATAATATGTATACCACGGTAATCGATGAAATGGACTTTGCCGTAAAGCCGATGAACTGTCCGGGCGGGATGATGACCTATGCCTCGGAGCCCCGTTCTTACCGTGATCTGCCGCTGCGGATGGCGGAACTGGGCCTGGTTCACCGCCATGAGAAATCCGGTCAGCTGCACGGCCTGATGCGGGTCCGTTGCTTTACCCAGGATGACGCCCATATTTTCATGACCGAAGATCAGATTAAAGATGAAATCAAAGGGGTTGCCAACCTGATCAATGATGTCTATACTCTGTTTGGTTTTGAATATCATGTCGAACTTTCTACCAGACCGGAAGACAGCATGGGCAGTGATGAAGACTGGGCGATGGCCATAAGTGCCTTGAAAGATGCTTTGGATGAACTGGGCCTTGATTATGTGATCAACGAAGGCGACGGTGCCTTCTACGGCCCGAAGATCGACTTCCATCTGGTTGACGCAATTGGCAGAACCTGGCAGTGCGGTACCATCCAGCTGGATTTCCAGATGCCGCAGCGGTTTGAGCTGGAATACACCGGTGCCGACGGCGAGAAGCATCGTCCGATTATGATTCACCGGGTGGCATTTGGTTCGATTGAGCGATTTATTGGCATTTTAATTGAGCACTTTGCCGGCGCTTTCCCGACCTGGCTGGCGCCGGTACAGGTAAAGGTGCTGCCGATTTCGGATAAATACAGTGAGTATGCAAAAAAGGTGACAGACCAGTTGGATGAGGCTGGAATCCGGGTGGAACTGGATACTCGTTCGGAAAAAATTGGCTATAAGATTCGCGAAGCCCAGACCCACAAGATTCCTTATATGCTGATTGTCGGTCAGAAGGAAGAGGAAAATGGCGTAGTATCTGTCCGCAGCCGTTTCCTGGGCGATGAAGGGCAGAAATCCCTGACCGAGTTCATTGCTGCAATCAAAGCAGAAGCTGCTGCCAAAACCATCCGCCAGGTTGAAGTAGAAACAAAAAAAGAATAAAATGAATCAGATCAATGCATACTATCCTTGATATCAATTCACAACGAATATTAAGGAGGTATGCATTTATTATGACTCAATTAGCATGTAATGTATCCAACTGTCTTCACAACTCTGACAGCCGCTGCTGTAAGCAGACCATTCTGGTTGACGGACATCAGGCCAAGGAGGCTCATGAAACCTGCTGCGGCAGCTTTGATGAGAATAAAGAAGGATTTTTCCAGAATGTCTTTAAAACTCCGGAAAACCGTCTGGAGGTAGACTGCGAGGCACTTAAATGTGTCTATAATGAAGACCGTCATTGTGTGGCAGAGCACATTGATATTGCTGGTGATGGTGCCAATAAGGCGGAATATACTGCGTGCGCTACTTTTAAGGTTCGTCAGTAGAATTTATTTGGGACAGGAACCGGGAAGGTGGTTTCTGTTCCGGATACATAGTTGCAGGGTGAGGACTTTGAGGGTGTATCGGGAGTCCGCCGTGCAATTCATAATTTGGCGGAGTGACGGTGGTGGCTCTGGGAGTGGTACTGGCCGCCAAATTATTCATTACGGGCGTTCCGCCCTATAGAGAAATATATGCAATTTGGGCTTAGTGAGCAAGCTCCCACGCCCAAATTGCATATATTTCTCTGCACGGCTAAACAAAAAATAAAGTTATATATTGACAAATCAAGAATAAGATAGTATAGTAATTAAGGTTGCGAAAGCAGCATGAACAAGAAAGCAGGTATCCACCTCACCTCGGCACGAGTAAGTGACCCGGGTTCATATTTAAGAAACACGCACAAACACTGCAGCGATTGTGTGATACTTAGATGGTGGATAGAGTATTCTATCTATTTTTTTTGCAGGAAAACAAACATGATTTTTTTAATGGAGGTGCACGACAATTAGCGATTTAATGATTAACGAACAAATCAGAGATAAGGAAGTTCGATTGATTGGACAGGACGGGGAGCAGTTAGGCATTATGCCAACTAAGGATGCGATGTTGCTTGCCCAGCAGGCCGAACTGGATCTGGTAAAGATTGCTCCGACCGCAAAGCCGCCGGTATGTAAGATTATTGATTACGGTAAATACCGTTATGAGCTGGCAAGAAAAGAAAAAGAAGCTAAGAAAAAACAAAAGGTAATTGAAGTGAAAGAAGTGCGGTTGTCCCCAAACATTGACACCAATGATTTGAACACCAAGATGGGTGCAGCGCGTAAGTTCCTGGAAAAGGGCGACAAAGTAAAGGTTACCTTGCGTTTCCGTGGTCGTGAGATGGCACATATGTCCAAGTCCAGGTACATTCTGGATGATTTTGCTGAAAAGCTGAAAGATATTGCTGTCATCGACAAGCCTTCCAAAGTTGAAGGAAGAAGCATGATTATGTTTTTAACTGCTAAAAAGTAAACAGATATCGATTTAAGGAGGAAAACAATATGCCTAAATTAAAGACAAGCAAGTCGGCAGCAAAGCGTTTCAAAAAAACCGGTACCGGTAAATTGGTAAGAAATAAAGCATACAAGTCTCACATCTTAACTAAGAAATCAGCCAAGAGAAAAAGAAATCTTAGAAAAGATATCGTTACGGATGCAACCAATGCAAAAGTAATGAAGAAGCTTTTACCATATCTGTAAGGTTGATTAGTTTAAGAAGGAGGAATGACCGATGGCAAGAATTAAAGGCGGTATGAACGCAAAGAAAAAACACAACAGAGTGCTGAAGATGGCAAAAGGCTACAGAGGCGCCCGTTCCAAACAGTATAGAGTAGCAAAACAGTCCGTAATGAGAGCATTAGCCAGCTCCTATGCAGGACGTAAAGAGAGAAAGAGACAGTTCAGACAGCTGTGGATCGCTCGTATCAATGCAGCAGCCAGAATCAATGGCCTGTCCTACAGCAAGTTCATGTATGGACTGAAATTGGCAGATATCACAATGAACCGTAAGGTATTATCCGACATGGCAATCAATGATGCAGAAGGCTTTGCCAAACTGGCGGAGCTGGCAAAGAACAAGATTGCTTAAGCTTCGATCAGATGCGAATGTGAGAGGGTGTTTCAGCGCAGGGCATCCTCTGTGATCATTTGCAGCGGTCGCTGTTTGTTTCCCGTACAATAAAGACAATAAAGAAGATGCCTCGAATGAGACATCCTCTTTATCTTATGTATGTATATCTGAAATCCTTATCCCTTAGCATCCGCCAAATAACTGGCAAAATAACTGATACATATTTGAACATCCACCCTGACTGCAATCTGAACCGCTTAATAAAGAACTAAAATCAAAATTACACATATGGCAAGTTCCTCCTTTCGTATTGTTTCCCTGGGAATAAATGAATTGTAACACTTTTGTAACAAATGGTCTATAGTATCAAACTGGGAATACAGTAAAAAAATGGAAAAGCTGATTTTATGAAAAAGTGGTTGTCAGATAGCAAAATTTATGATATACTACCAAGCGTTGGCGGGAATGCTGGAATTGGCAGACAGGCTAGACTAAGGATCTAGTGATTGTATGATCGTGAGGGTTCAAGTCCCTTTTCCCGCAGTATACTAAGAGTATCATTAGCATTCCTCGATAGCTCAGTCGGTAGAGCACGCGGCTGTTAACCGCGCTGTCGTAGGTTCAAGTCCTACTCGGGGAGTTGATAGATTTGTATATATTTTCTTGAAAATTAGCAAAAAAGAAAATTTTTAAAAAATAGTTGACAAATCTATGTTAGGTTAGTATAATAACACATGTTGACTTGAGCAATTATCACTTGAGACAACGGTTTGCAGAAGTGGCGGAATTGGCAGACGCGCACGGTTCAGGTCCGTGTGGTAGTAATACCTTGTGGGTTCGACTCCCATCTTCTGCACTCATCTTACCAGATGAATCGAAGAGTAGAAATCATTGATTTCTGCTCTTTTTTATTTGCCGGAAGTCGGCAACGGCAACAAGCGAGATTGATAAAACCGGCGAGTATATTGCTATAGTTTTAAAAGTAGTGTATAATTATTTAATACTCAATAGAAAATCTTTAACCG
>Ga0153941_1000830_pt1 | contig 12905 bp, 17 predicted proteins | sample TSNJ025MetaG_FD_104733 | JGI IMG/M metagenome (GOLD analysis project Ga0153941, IMG submission 104733) | Attine ant fungus gardens microbial communities from New Jersey, USA - TSNJ025 MetaG | ecosystem: Host-associated > Fungi > Mycelium > Unclassified | place: USA: New Jersey, Brendan T. Byrne...
AGCTGACAGTCTTGGAAGCCATCCTTAGACGGCGATATATTCTTTTCACTATCAAAGTAAGTTGCAACGATATCAAATTTCAAACACAATCACTGAAGCTATCGATTAATTTGGCAGTGCATCATTGTCGGTTTTGCTCTTGCTGAGACGGCGGTCCTTATTGCCCAACATACACTCGACCACCAACACCCTTACTCCCATTTTGTACTCTCCCATCTCATTTTTTCGGATGGCGCTGCGGAACGTATATGTATCTCTCGGCCGTTTCTTGTCGGCGCTTGGATGGCAAGTCTCGGAGGGTTCATAAGATTCAAAAGTTATCAAGCGATGGGTAGTATGTTTACGTTTGAGATGAGCATCCGCAATAACCATAAGCTCGTCACGTCGGGGCCCTATGCTATTGTCCGTCATCCAGGATATACCGGTGTCATGCTTGTAGTCATCGGAATGTTGCTTGTACATCTATCGAAGGTGAGTATTCCGTTGGTGGAGATTCTGGCAGCTGAGACAGCATCTGTTCCCCTCAGGGCTCTTGGTTACGAGAGAGTGGTGTACTCAAGACTATGGAAATGGAGACAATCATGGGAGTTGCCTCCACACTAGTTGTAATCATCATATTTGGACTATTTAGGCGGATATCGCAAGAGGACGAGGCATTACATCAATTGGCCGGGAAAAAATGGGAGGACTGGGCTCAAAGGGTTCCGTATAAATTGGTTCCCTTCATCTATTGATCGCTTCATCCCAATTATGGTTTTCCTACATAACCTTCGGACTGTAGTATAAATACCAAGAATGGCCATTTGGGCATTGTTTCGAGTATGTATACATTTTTGTACCAGTCAACTACATACCTTGAGCTTGCTGGTAGCTGTTGTTTAGCTGGCTACAAGAGGCTCCCTGTAAGTAATGTGAGCTGTGACAAGTTTTATGAAGTTGGCCAGAACTTCAGAAGTGCATTATAATTGTCTTATGCTTCCCAGTCAGATGGCTCCAGTTTTGAACCACATGTTGTCTTAGAAACTATAATTATCTTCGAGAACATGTTTTCAGCAGATTGGTAATAACCTCATTGATGCAGAGATTTTCTTCAAGTCTGGAATGAGTTTTGCACAACACCATTCATCAGGTCCTCATAGACTATGTATCTTACTCTTTGCAGATCAACAAATCACAAAGGATGGTACATGATTACAATTGAAGACATCCGAGTCATTAATTAAATTCTGTACTGTCACGTGTTGGATCCTTTATTGTTGGTATAACTGGATTGGCCATTATGGTGAGACTCATCATTATCTAGGACAACACTTCTGGAAAAAGAAACCAAGGAAGGGGAGGCTGGAGAATCATAGGACGAGTTGTATTTTTAATAAGTCTGCAATCAGGCACTGACATTCAAATTTGTGATGAAACATGTGGCGTTCACTGGCAGCACAGACCTATTTCCACTGCTTTGGGTCTGCATTATCCTAGGGAGGGTAAGCTCATGGTGAGAGGAGAAGATCGCCATCCAGATCAATCAAACTTGAGCCCAAATTCGGCTCCACTGATTCAGGAAAGGCTTGAGAAAGCCAGGAGAACCCCCCCTCATTTCATGTCCGTTATATTGGCGGATCTTCGTAAGGGATGCATGACAAAACACTTCTGGACGACCTGACATTCAGTTTGTCTGCCGTGAAAAATGGTTTATCTCCGAGGATCCGATTACACTGCTCATCGTCCAGGAGGTACAGATGCCCTTCTTACGGATATGAATGAACCAAACATGAGTCACTTGTTGGTGATCATAATCGCCTTGTGTTTGCAGGTTTATTGGATAAGGGAATAGTGAGAACCACTGATGAAGACATTCGTAAGAATTACCTACGATCATTATGGATGTCGAAGGATCGCGACTCGCTGAAGCCAAGGATGCCTCCAAGCTCAGGATCGGCTCTCATATTCGTATCAGCGCTCAATGGCACGAAATTAATATAACAGTTGTAATTATATGGTGAGTATTGCAGCAGAGAGAAATCAGACAAATACAAAGAACGGCAGAACAAAATGCTTATGACATCTCTTCATCGGTATCAGAAAGCATCTCCTTGCTCTTACTGAAGCAAAAGTCACTTTCAGTTTGCCAAGACTTCGAAACGTTTACTCACAATTGCTTTTTACGTGGGCTACTAGTTTCTTCGTCGTCTTCGTCTCTGACGACCCGTTTTTTCGTCGTTCGCTGTTATCAGTGGATAACACTAATCAGCTCCGAGGAACAACTCATAAACAAGTTACTACCTTCTTCGCTGGGCGTTCCGCCCTCTCTTCTTCAGTGAACATCGCCCCTTCTTCTTCGCCCGGTCCTGGTGATGGCTTCCTGAGCTTACCACGCCGCTTCTTGCGTGGCTCACTCTCGTCTCCGCTAGGTACTTCACTTCTGGGCTTTCTCGTCTTTTTGGGCTTCTTTTCCTTCTCGTCTTCGCTATCCATCCGAACTTCACGTGTCCACTCCATCGCTTGTTCACGCGCGATACGACGTTCTTCCGCCAATTTTTCAGCTTCAAGGCGAAGTTTCTCTTGAAGTTCGCGCTAAATGCGATCAGTTCATCAGTCTTCGACAGACAATTCCCACATGACTATAGCTGACCTCAACGGCTTCTTGTCGTTCCTTCTCTTCTTGTCTTTTGCGGCGGGCTGTTTCTAGTCGAGCCACTGTATCTGCCTCGTGTCGTCTCTGGACGGCTAGGTGATCTTCCGCCTTTCGAAGTATGCTCTCACCATATTTACGACGGTTATCGGCAATATCCTTGCTGTATGGTACGAGTTGTGTCTTGACATTGGCAAGCGAAGCAAAAATCCTATTTGATTCTTGAGCTTAAGGTCACGGGATTCTTAAAACTCTTACTTTTGAGCATGCGATGCCTGCTCAATAACTCGTTGCAGGTCTGAAAGTGACCTCTTGTTTGGTGGTAAAGCAAAAAGCATTTCTGCAGACTTTTGTTGAGTCATCGCGATGTTGTACATGATAGCTTTATCGCCTGGTTGAAGGTGTAGAGCCTGTGCGTACTTGGAAGTCAAGGTATACTGTTCCAAACAATGGATTCATGCGCACTTTTTGAGCATATCTTAGCGCTGTATTCATAGCAGAATATGACTGGTCCTTGGTACCCTTCGAGTGCCACGATCGACCGAGACATAGCAAGACAGATATATTATGGTGATTGAAGAACCTAGACGCCGTCTCGTACTAAATAGGTATCAGTCGGCTGCAAGACGAACAAGGGAGATCCGCCTCACACTTTCAATCGCCCGGTCGAATTCGTCACAAGCAAAATGACAATGCCCCATATTAGAATACACGCTCCCGTCGTCTTTTGACTCTCGAACTTTTGCAAAGATGTCTAGGGCCTCACGGGCATTCTTGACTCTCTTCAACCCCTCATCAGCAGGAACAGTAGCAGGCAGGGCACCACCTAATGTGCCTAATGCATCCTCAGCCGTCACAATGGCCAGACCCTGGGCAGCGAATGCGCACTGTGGATCAAGTTGCAAAGCTTTCTCATAAAATTCAGCAGACCGTTGGAAACCTCGTTTTCGTTCCTTGACGCCTTCTGGTGAATTGTCCCGACTTTCGCGTGATTGGTGGTATTGGATCCAACCGGCAGCACACAAGAAGTATACGTCATATTTGTCGAAATCTTTGAGTGTGCTGAACACAAAGTCTTTTGCAATCTTGATGGAATTTGTTTGGATCAGGAAGAAGGTATAGAATGCACGGATGTTGAGATTGCTGTTTTGTGATGTAAGACATTGCTTGATAAGCTCATGAGCATCATTGTGGCGGTGAATATTTGAGAGCATTTGTGCTTGACGGATTTTAGCTCAGCTGGATGTCAGCATATGTCTGCGACAAAGAAGAGGGGTAACATTCACCATCTACATATTCTGGATGCCTGGAAAGCAACTTCTCGTAGGCTTCTTTTGCGAGGCTCTCCTCCCCTTGATCCTCATACACACGAGCAAGATTGTAAAGTATGGAGGTAGACATAGCTTCAGCATTGTCCGCGCTGAGCCCAGCTGCTGTGGTGAGGGCCATCTCATACATGTTTCTTGCAGACAAAAAGTTGCCCTCTAAGTGTTGTATCGCACCAAGATTATTCGATAGACGTGGATCAATCTTCCCGGTAGATTCACTAATGCGCAAAGCCTCCTTATAAGCCTTGTCCATCCGGACCATGTTTTCGCCTTGCCATAGACGAGCAATTTCGACGTGCATATCCATGTCGTCTAGTATACCACGCGACGCACAAACCGAGGTGTGACCATTGGTTCGTGTTTCATCGAACTCAATGCTTTTCCCCACTCGATCAAACAAGTCTCGTGCGCGCAGACGTTCTTGTGTCATGTCAGCACTTGAAACACCAGGGCGCGGATGTGCGCGGAGGGACGCTAGCATCACTGTCGCTTCGAGGGACTTCTGAGGATTTGGAGGCTGCAGCAGGGTATCCAGGGTATGAATCGCGGCAGGGATGTCGTCTGGAATTGGCGTTCAAGTTGAGGTCTAGAGGTATTGGAGCGTTATCGTACCATTATGAAGCTGCATCTGAGCCAGACCAATAGCACCCAGAACCTGCTTCGGTTGTCCCTCTGTCGCTGAGAGATAAAATTTTTCCGCGTGCGCATGAAGACCTTCCGCATGGGAGACCCTACCAGCTCGAAGGTGGCCTTGTGTAAGGACCGTCAAGGTATCGGCAAACTGAATGGCACGCTCGGCCAATTTGAGCGCCTATCTCACGTATGAGCAATCACCAAAGCCACAAGCAACCAGCGCACCCTCGTGTGATTGCCTTTGCGTAGAAATATTTCACAGAGAGCATTTGCTGCAGCTGCACTCTTCTGATTCGCCCTGAACGCTGTCTCTAAGAGCTTCGTTCCCGAGATGAAAGCCTGCGTTCGGTCGGCCTCGGGCAGGTGGGCATTCTTGCTAACGTTGACAGCCTCAAGACCGAGAAGTAACTGCGCGGCCCACCCTGAAGGATTCTACTACAACCTTCAGCAGTAGTCGGAAAAGAAGGGTAGATAACACTCGCCACTTCAAGACTCCTCTGCCAAGCAGCCCTTGCCTTGACCTTGTCATCCATGGCCCATAAACAAAGTCCGATACCTATCCGAGGATCAGGCTGACAGTTGGGATTGTACCGCAAAGCATCTTGAAACAAACGCAGCGCCTCTTTGAAGTTGCGTCGAGTGTAAAGAATATTCGCCTGACCAGATGAATTCATCAGTATAACAAACAACGACACTTCAACGGATTGTAAACCACCTTTCCAAGAAGGGCGACTAAATTGGTTGGCTTTACGGCAAGAACACCGTCAAACGACCGCAGTGCATCGTCCATCGAACGAGTAGCAAGCTGTTGGATACCTGCAACCGATTAACACCTAAACACCAGGAAGAACGAGGAGGTAAAACCTCGTGTCAAGAAGGCCAACGTCTCATTTGTGCGCTCTGCGGAATCACGGGCAGCAGCATTAAGTAACTGTGCAGCTTCGCGGTAGTAATCTTCCTTTGGGCGTTGTTCAGTCATGAGATCCTGTCCTTGCTCATGGAGTTAGCTTAGAGGAGTTGGTTGAAGGATTTGTTCAGCCAAGTTACACGTACGGGCGTCAGCAAGTATATGTTTGGGAGCTAGCCTCGACCGAGCAATCGTCAGATTAGCCAGAAGATAATATATAGGAGGAAGTGAGGCCATCGATCCGCTCGACTGAAAAGCTGCACAGTGGATTAGTGGCTTCGGGCACAGCACAAAACAGAGACGCTCACAATCAACTGCAGTTAGCGCAATTCGTTCAGCCCCTTCGAGGTATCCCTTTCTCCAATATTCTCCCGCAAGCTTTGTCCATACCCAGTCTTTACATTGACCATCTTTCAATAAATCTAACACGTCATCTGGATTAGGGTCCAGGTTATCGAGATCAATTGTTATAACCTCTGCAGTTCCAAGGTCAATATCCACAGTACGGCCTGATGTAAACGTGTCAACTTCGTCCATGATAGCTGGCAGGATTGACGCGGGTATACAATGTCAATAATGCAACAATGTTTTATGAAGTGGTTTCAAGTCACGTGGGGTCGAGGATCTACACCTCCCATCGACCCCTGAGATCCTACATCTGTCCAACTTCCAACGAGTTCAGTCAGGCCAGAATTCATATCTTACGAGATCAAAATTAGCTACTTCATTAAAAAAGATCTACTTAACACTGTTCAAAAGAACATCCATACATTCGAGAGAAAAGATCTATACAATGAACCCAAGCAAGAACAGAAAAAAAAGATGGATCAACTACGACCCATCATCCAGTAATCAATTGCGCCATTAAATACAACGTCGAACCTCCAAACCGCTAGCAAAAAGTTGCGAAAAAAAACCTCTCAATCAAAATAGAATCAAATAACCTCAAGAAAAAAAAAACATACCACCGCATTCGTAATCGCCGTAAACGCAAGGATAAATGTCAAGTACCCCTTCGTCCTATTCACACTAGCATCCCTATCAAATGTACTCGACGCAGAAACACCACCAAGGATCGCCAATAGCAATAACCCCTAAAGCAACATGAGACTACACAAATAAAGCAGAGCAGACCATCGTCCAATAACTCACATTGGACAACACCCAGGCCAACAACACATTCGTTCGCACACTCGCATAATAATCTTTCGCAGCCTGCTCCTCTTCCGCGTCCATTCGCGCTCGATTCTTCTGATCAGCACTCTGTACAGGAACCCGATCCCGAAGATTGGCAAGCGCTTCTTCATATAACGAGTTGATATCAGCAATGTCCGAAAATACCTCAACGCCAACTTGAGAATCCATATCTTGCGTCACAGCTCCGAGATCTATCTCTACCGTTGTATCTTGCTTCGTTCCCCATGAGATCTACAGGAGAGTCATGTCAGGGTGGGGAGTCGATCCAGAGAAAACACTCACATCGTCCAGGTTCGAAAATGCATAACTGCAACAATCGAATCAGTGAGCATTTCAGAACAAACAGGATGACACAAACACATTCAGAATGTTGATATAGGTGGGCGACAAGAAAATATACGGAATAAAACTTGTAATCATATGCCAAGGGTCCAAAGCCAAAAGGCTACTCAATGCGTATACTTGTAGCCAGTCAATGAGCAAATAACCATATCCACGAAAAACAGCTACACTTACAGCCATAAGTAATCAGCAGACTAAACAGCATAATCGAGTTGGCAGCTCCGCCTTGTCCAGCAGCCTCCAGCGCGCATGCAATCGATGCAATGATCATATATAACATCAAAAGTCCAAGGATGATACTAGTCGTCTGATACTTCCATTTTGACCTGAAAAGAAAGGTGACTAAAATCTCATTTTATCCAAAGACTATAACACTCACGCTGCGGGTCGATTACCCATCGAAAAGATAAAGCACGATACAATCATCGAAGCCATAAGATACTGCACTAGAGTATTGAAATATCCGATTCCGGGGAGTTTGAGAGATCCGTCTTCGAGGGAAGAAGTCAGTATGACCTGGAGCCATCAGTTCTAATCAGAGACGAGTATCCAACTTGATGAAGAGATCATACAAAGAAGAGATAAAAATTCCCCTACATAAAATCAGTTCATATCAGGATGATACTAAACAGAATCTCTCTCACAATTGTAAACCACGCAAACACCAGGTTGACTATATTATAAACAGTCTCCACCATTAATGTAATTTTTCGAGCCATGCTATGACCAGATCTCAGGACCTGGCCAACATGGGCAATCGCATACGTAGCAGCAAAGAACGATCCATTTAACCATCGTCTTCGCTGAGAAATGAATTCTGGCAGGGAATCTGGAACGTCAGTCTCCCCAATAGCGCCTTTGACATATCTAAGAACCCAATTGCAGTTGGCCTTGGCTATCAGTTCAAAGCAGAGGATACGCTGTACAAAATAAGCACCGGACAGCCACAGACAACTTCAACAGCTTACATCTTCTGCAAGATCTGAAAAAAATTGTCCAATCATTACACATATGGGATTGCAATTGATCACTTACACATATTAGACGTAAAGATATCAGTATCTCTACCATGAAGAACTTCACCCTTGAAGTACGAAGCAAGAGGACCTTGCCCTCTCGAGTCATTCTGCAATGCAATATATCGATACGCTGAAAATGCACCAGGCTTTCGAAAACTATCATCACCAGAAGCCCAGATCATGAGCAGAAAGAAAATACACACCAGCACACTGATATAACCAAACATACTTTCGGTCGGTTTATCCAAGATACAGCTCATCTTGTACTCAAAATTCTGTGCAGCAACTAGATATACGCAGATCGTCAGCCAAAATTGCCAACGCGCGATTGAGATAACCATATACCCAGTGGATTCAAGAGCAACGACCAGTTTTTCCCTTTGTAGGCTGAAATCTCTCCACATGCACCACCCACATTTGAATTCAAATCAAACGTCTTCCAGAGCTTATAGATGCTATTATTCCCTGGTCGCGTGCCCACATCCAACAACACACATATATTCGGCTATCCTCCAACCTTGAGTTCGTCTTTTTACTATCAAAAATCATTGACGCACAGACCTGGAGCCTGGCACCAAAAGCGTTGAACCCCCACCGATGACTATTGATCTTCTTCTGATTCTTCTCCTTCATACAGAATATAATTTGACATGGCACAATTCCTTTATCCGGGAACTTGAAATGCAGATTTGGATCTAGAGCGAACGATGTGGTATATTCAAAAACGTGAGCAGTGACCTCTTTCTCATTGACTCTGTTTTGCATGTGTCCACCTGCTTGATATACGCCCAAGAGCGTTAGACAATCAAGCACACGTTGATGGACTTTTTTACGACCGTCAGCTATAATACAAACCACAACCTGCGGATATACACCCAATAAGTTCCACTCGCGGTGAAAGCATAGCAATTGATGCGTACCTTCTCCCAAGCATTTGGACCCCAAGTCTGCGAATTCTTGCGCGTACACAAATGCGAAATATTTCTCATGACGCCATACAACGTCCTGCAAAACAGCACCTCATCTTCCTGCATCAGGACACCGATCATCATCTTCACACATCCTCCAAAAATGCACCACTCACATTATACATCGTAATCATTATCAGCAACTCCGTCCTCCTTCCCCTCTCATTCTGCCTCAAAAAAAATCCATTGTTCTCAAACTCATCCGGATCACAAGTCACAGCCGTATACCTCGTCTGCATCATCTCTTGCATTCCCCGCCTCGGCAAAACTAATTTTGGAGGAACATCCAAATTTACAACAAGATTGCCATTCGTCAATGGAACACGTTTCTTCGTCTTGTGTCGTCGTATCACACGACCAGAAGGTGCAGGACCAAAATGTTGTGTATCTAGCGGTGTTTCTGGGAGAGATGTATGATTTGATGTCGGTGTAGGTGGTTCAGGGTCATAGAGTATGTTATGATGTTGTTCTGAAGATGCGGAGTAAGCAGGATGGCTCGATAATTTTTCGTGTAAAAGGGCCTTTTCCGGATCTGCAAAAGCTCCAGTATAATGAGTACTATCGCTTCCCACGATATAATAGTCTTCATCATCAACAGCAGGAGTAGGCGAACGCGATCGAGGCACTCTGTACGGTGAAGTCGAGTACGCAGTAGCACTGGTATAAGCTTCTGTGTCATGCCGAAAATGATCAACATCCGATCCCGCAGGCATAGGTTCCGTGACAATGGAGGAGGACGAATGACCATGAGTAGAGCTGGCGTAATACTCCGAGGTGCGCTGACTATGGTAAGCGGAAGGAGGGGGTGGATGTGACAATTGTTGTTGTTCGTCGTACAGCGATTGATACAAAGCAGCAGGTTGAGCAGCAGAAAGATCATATTGCAGCTGCAAGGGCTGCGCGACTGGTGTAGTCGGGTCATTAAAAGGGTCAGATCGCTCTTCCGACGAATGCGGGGGGATGATGTCGTCAAGTTGAAGAGTTTCTCCAGTAAGGATTGGTTCAAGATACTGTCCAGGCTGATACGGCCGATACACTCTGGTAGCCTGTTCCTGATGTTGATAGGTGCGTTGTTGCTCATCATCACGGTACGTTGCTGCTGTTGCGTTGCGCATAGTTGCTGGGAGGGATGTACGGCTCTCTATGTCGTTGTTCTGGTCAGAAGAAAGGAGAGGCGTTGCATCTTGGTCTAAAGACAGAGACACTGGGCGATCCGTCAGAGTATAACGTTTCACACTGGGATCAACTGAGCTGTGCGTCGAAGTAGACTCGCTGCTGGGACTCGCAGCGCGTGGAACGGGCTTCCTCCTAGTCATTACCTTGGGGGATGTGTTGCGCAGCAGAGTACGGTTCACAGATGGGAATGTCTCAACTTCATTCTAAATTAAATCTGAGACACGGTATCAAGACGCGTCCGGCACGTGATCAATTCATAACCCTCGTTATTTGTTCATATCATGCACATAAGTAAATTAGTATAGCAGGAACCTCCATCTTTATATCAGGTTTTTTAATTAAATCATCAGAGAGATTAGTGTCTTAAAGCAATCCAATGAGAAACCCAAAGAAGACAGAAAAAATTCCAATAGATGCAAGCGATATTGCAGACGGGAGGGTAGGCGCAGTTCCTGATACACCTTGAAAATGGTCAAAAGATAAGACAGAATATACAAAAGAAAAGACACACTCGCAACACTTGTGCCTGAAGAGCCAGAAGAAGAAGGCAAGGTATTTGACCCCGTCGAGGAAGAGGTCGAGAGAGGGGTGAGAGAGAGCGAGAAGGGGCGCGTAGAAGAGAGAAGAGGATTTCCTCCCATTGACAAAGGGCCCAAAGAGGATGTGGTAGGAGGAAGAGAAGGGAGCAAAGAAATGGAGCTGGTAAGTGTCGAACCTGACGCAGAAGCGGGAGGCGCCGTACCTGAGCCTCCCGCTGCTACAGACAATTGCGCGAAACCGACTGAGGGCGGATCGGCACGGAAGACAGAATAAACATTTTTCTAAAAATCACAGAGACTCTATATTAGTTATCTCATCGGATCAGCATGACGCACCAAGAAAACATCACCGATAACCCAGGCTGGGTTACCAGAGCCAGCTTCAATATTGCTTCCAAGGCTAAGGTCAAAGATGCCTCCAAGGCAGAATGTTCCATCGATAGTGCCAAGGTTCATATCGACAGGATCGATCGACCACGATTTACCGCCAAAAGCCATGGAGATCCGGACATTTGTACTACAAGCTGTTGGATGGATTCGCTAAGAAAAGATTCTTTGTCAAAGACTGCCATAGCTCACGGAATGCCCAAAACCCTGGCATCTGCGAGCCGATTTCTTGTGCATTTGGTACAGCAGCCCAGATGGCTTGTACCTGAGCAGAGGGACCTCCAATAAGAGTCGTTCCGGTATCAATGGCAGAGATTGCAGAGGAGCCCGTTGGGATGGAGATGGAATTTCCTTGAACGGTGACACCTGCGAGAAGCATCAGCGAATCCCGACTCAAGGTGAAACGAAGTGGGTCTGATGCACCTGTCAAGCTCATGAGCCAGAAAGTGGGCTCTGACGAAGGCATATTGATGAATTCGATATCACCCGAGAACAAACTGGTGTTTGTACCACCCAACGTAAAAACACCTCCAAATGCCACATCGTCCGCAGAGGTATCATTATGAAGCCTGTTAAGCCAAAAGGACATCTCTTTGGTCTGAAGTTGGCCGTTGTTGGACAAGGCCTCCCAGAAAGGAGTGGTACCAGTGCTAGCGATGGCCTGGAAGGCAAGACCCATGATTCCAGAGACGGTGCTGTCGACCAGGCCGGACGAAATTCTACTAGCTTGGACTAGAGAGTATTAGGCTATGCATGCACATGAGAAATGAGTGGTGATTGCTCACCAAAAGGTTGATTCTGGACTTGGAAACCACCCATGGATACTGTTTCTGAGCCCACGGCCCCAACGATCTCGCCAGAACCATAAGTGATACGGACCTGTTGAGACACATTGGAGCTCGCTGTATGTGATGAAGACTTGTCTGCATTGTAGAAAGGAGTGTTTGAAGTACATCCTCTGACGCATGAAGAGTCAGCAACCCAGAGATCAGCGGAACCTGTATCGAGGACAACGTTGAAGAGCTGTGGTCTGGCAGCACCATATTAACATGAGGGCTGATGCACGAACAGGAACAACTCACGGTGTTCCTATGCCGATTGAACCTAGATAGCTAGAGTCCTGATTCTGGGGAGATATGAGAATGGTTCAACAGAGCCATAACAGTGCTTGGAACCTGGTTAATGATTGAAACACCGGCAACACTGGTGCGCTTGAGGACGCCATGCACCCCCCTTGTCGATGCGCTGAGTTGAGCTGCGGTGGAATAGTTATATTTGGTACGGATGCCTTCGGCTATGGCATGATAGTCAGAGGGATTGCGGTGGTGACTGTGACTCGACCTGGCGAGGGTGATGTGTATGGGATCTGCCACGACAAGGGTGGCAGGAAAGAGAACAGGGAGGAGGAGGACAGGAAGCATGGAAGAAGAAGGAATGGGAGAAAAGAAAAAGAATAAGAATAAATACACAGCTCCGCAGCCGGAAACCGTTGGGGAAAACCCACGCTACGGACAAGGGTGATCTGACATAATTGTTAGCCTGGGCCGCCATGCCAGTAAGCAGTGCAGAAATGTCCGCAAAATAACTCACAGCCATTTCCCGTCACTCACCTCCCACCCAGCCTCCACCGTGTCGATTCTTGGAGAAATTCCATTCAAACACCTTCTATTATTAGCTATCTTTCCTTTTCAAGCAACAGCACCGCTTTCCCTCACACCAGCATGGCTGCTGCCCACGGCTACTGCAACTGCAACTGCCCAATGCCTCCCAGCTACCATAC
>Ga0153941_1000838_pt1 | contig 12862 bp, 6 predicted proteins | sample TSNJ025MetaG_FD_104733 | JGI IMG/M metagenome (GOLD analysis project Ga0153941, IMG submission 104733) | Attine ant fungus gardens microbial communities from New Jersey, USA - TSNJ025 MetaG | ecosystem: Host-associated > Fungi > Mycelium > Unclassified | place: USA: New Jersey, Brendan T. Byrne...
ACGAACAGAGCTTCCATTATGTTGATGCTGTTCTCGAAACCTGTCTCCCATATCCACCGGCAACAACTTCAGTTTCTCACCATAGGGTAAGATAAAATTGCACACACCTTTGGGTTGATGGTCTGCAAACGGTATTTCCGCAAATATCTGGCGGATATCACCCACTGATGCAGATGGTTTCTGCCGGATTTCATAAAGTTTGTCACGGGATAGTGTGAGTGTCCATAATTCATAATCATTTACCGCCATCTTTGCCAAAGCATTAATCGTACTGTATTCCATGCTCACCCCCCTGTTCCTGTTCCTCTGCGTGTTCCCAACTTTCTTCCAGTTCCGGCAGACTATCTACCAGCTTTTCCATCACCTGCAATAATTGCTTCTCATCATCAAAACGAATGGTATCGTCATTCGTTCTACGAAAGGTACAGGCACTATGCAAAACCATTAATTCTTCTTTACTAAAAAACTGTTTTTCATCCACCAGACCAGCACGAACAACAAAATCCTTTTTTTTAGATTGAAAATTCGATTCATAATAATGTCCCCAATGAACCCCCGTATCATCATAATCGTACTCCCATGTTACAAAGCTCAATTCCTGATTTTGCTTCATTTTTGCCGCTAACACAGCCTTTCCCATCTCCGCAATCAGACGAAACCCGCCTTCACCTATTGCAGAAAACGGTTCCGCCCGATCAAACAACCGGTATACTTCCCGCATATCTTTAAATAGCTGTACAACTTCTTTCTGCTCCTGTTTCACAAACTGATTGCGATTGAAAAACAAATCACCCACTACATTTAAACGGCATAGTTCAATTTCATTTTTCTCTATAACAGTCCATATGCCATCTGTTTCGATACGGCCCGCTACCTTATATCCCTGCATTCTCATCCGTCCAAGAAATGCCAGCCGGAACCCTTCCATTACTGCATGTTTCATCAAAATCTCCTATCGTGCATATTCATCATCTTCTGTTTCCTCTTCATATTCCTCCATCTTTGTAAGTTCAAATCCCTGCTCTTTGATATTTGTAAACCATTGTGACATAAATAGCTTCAAGTCTTTGACCTGAGCCGGTTTTACATTCTCTACCTCATAAAAAATCCCCATGTCATCCTGCAGATATGAGGTCGGATAAATCGCTTTATTCTGTTCATCCACACAAAACGTAATTTCCGGCGCCCGCATCGCATCCCCATTTTTCTCATAATAATGTGCGATACTATATTCACCATCACCGATATTCTCAATTACCAGCTTATCAAAATGGAGTGCCTCCAGTCTCATATAATATGCCTGATGGAAGATTGGTTCCGCAAACACACACAACTTTCTGTAAAGGACCTGTTCCAATGTCAAAGAGCTGGTATCGGTATCCGTCCCCTTTTCTCCATCCCCCAGGGCATCCTCCCCATCCGTTCTAAATTCCAATGCCAAGTCAAGCTCCACCTTCCTTTTTTGCAATTCTGCCAAACGTGCTTCATTAGGAAATAGCATAGAAAGCTGAGCCTTCGCCGCCCCCAGTTGCTGTTCCAGATTCTGTAGGTCTCTCTCCGTCTCCAATTGATATTTTTTAATCCGCTTCACCAACTTTTCAATTCTTGTAATATTTCCAAGCTCCGATTCTCCCAGATCCGCAGAATAATGCTGATTTCCTTTCAGCTGAATCGAAAGGTCTCCAAACATAGTTCGCACCAAGCGAATCGGGAACCCGGCGTAGCATCCCACCACCATAGCATCATCCCGTGACTTTCCCAGTCTTCTGGCTAACACCATAAAATGCTCTGCCGCTTTGGTTCTCTCTGTATGAATCCGTCCCTCCAGTTCCATGGAAAACTCTCCGGTAAGATTCTTCCGGGCAGAGATAAAATCCGCTTTCAGCCCTTCCAGCTTCTGATATCCTCTTTCTATTTCTCTGGGATAACTCCTGGTAACTTTCTCCTGCAGCTGATTCCGCTCATTCTGCCATGCCGACTTTAGAACGGTCAACCGGCTGATTTCATTATCCGTCTCCATCTTTTCCTTGATTCTTGGATCGGATGTTGCAAGAGCCTTAAACTCCGCATATTGAAGCACGGTATCATCCATATCCTCACAGCTCCGAAGAGCTGAACGCCCGGTCATAATCTGACTGATATACCGCTGCTTCTGCTCTAAAATCTGCCAGAGGTAGGCGTCAAAGGTATTCTCTGTAATATAGTTAAAGATGGATATTTCTTCGTTTGTATTTCCCTGCCGAAGGATACGTCCGTTTCTCTGAATCAAGTCCGACGGCCGCCATGGAACATCCAGATGATGGAGGGCAATCAGCTTATCCTGGACATTCATGCCTGTCCCCATTTTTTCCGTACTTCCAATCAGTATCCGGATTCTGCCATTCTGCACATTCTCGAAAAGAATTTCTCGCTGGACATCACTTTTCGCATCGTGAATAAAAGCCATTTCATCCTCTTTTACCCCCCGACGAAGGAGTGCTTCTTTGAGGGCTTCATAAAAATTATAACTGCCGTCATACTTTGGTGTTCCCTGATCACAGAAAATCAACTGTGTTGACTTCTCTCTTTCGGTCTGATGATAGATGTCAGCAGCATTTCTGGCACAGATATTCAGCTTTGTTTCCGAGTCATCCGGCAGGGTGGAATCCACCGCCCTTGGGTCTACTGCCAACAGCCGTGCTTCATGAGTCAGCTTAAGGAAATTGTCCTCCGAACTATCTACCCTGCCATCCCGGATCGCCTCCGCCCGTTCCCCAAGCTCCATCACCATCTGCTTCTGCTCCGGTGTGATTTGGGTCTTTATCATCTGTACCTTTCCGTCTTTCAGTCGGGGAACCGGCAGGTCCAGCATATCCGCCGTTTTAATATTGGCAATCACACGGAATATCCCCATTAACTCCGGGATATTATGAAACCGGGCAAAGCGGTTTTTCATCTGATATCCGTTGCCTTCCGGTTTGATTTCCAGGGAAGTCTCTACTTTTCCAAAGGTGCTGGCCCAGGCGTCGAACATCAGCAGTCCTCTCTTGTCCAGTTCTCTTGGCTGCAAAGTTTTCTGCATCACATATAATTCCGCCATGGAATTGGAAATCGGCGTTCCAGTTAAATAAATCACGCCTTTTCCATTTCCAATCTCATTGATGTACTGAGCCTTCATATGCATATCCATGGCACGCTGGCTGCTCTGCCCGCTGACACCGGCAACATTCCTCATTTTTGTATAGGAGAAATTATTTTTATACACATGGGCCTCATCCACAACCAGACAATCAACACCCAACTCTTCAAAGTTGATCACATCGTCTTTTTTTTCCGCATTATACAGCCTGTCATAGCGAAACTGCAGGTTCTTACGAAAAATCTGCATCTGCTTGAGAGACCAGCTCGTCCCGTTCCTGGATTTTTCCTCACTGATAGCAACAGAAATACCTTCCAGCTCGTCCCGCATCGCCGCAATCTGCCGTTCCCTGGATAATCCAATCAGTTCAAAGGAGGAATGTGCCATGATGATGGCATCGTAGTCCCCGGTCGCAATACGGCTTGCAAACCTGCGCCGGTTCTTCCGTTCAATATCCCTTTTCTCCGCAACCAGAATATTAGCACGGGGATAAAGCTTCATATATTCATCTGCCCACTGACCGACTAAATGGTTGGGAACCGCGAACAACGGCTTGTGGATTCTTCCCAGACGTTTCAATTCATAGGTTAACACAATCGAACTAAATGTTTTTCCGGCGCCAACCTCATGTGCCATCAGAAGATTTCCGTCACTGTAAATTCCCATTGCCACAACATCCCGCTGGTGCTTACGCAGGGCAATCTCTTCATTTATGTCCGGCAGGATCAAATCATCTCCATTGTAAGTGCGGGGACGGATGTTATTGAACCGTTCATTATAAAGGTCTGTTAGCCGGGCCCCCCGTTCCGGATCAGCAAACAGCCAGCTTTCAAACTGGAGCTTTAGTTGCGCCTGCTTTTCCCGGGCCAGTATGGTTTCCGCTTTATTCAGGACATATCTCACTTTATCTTCCCCTGTTGCGGGGTCTACATAATCGACTCGATCCTTTACCTCTACCGACCTTAAATTCAAAGAGGACTCCAGTATTTCATAGGCATTCATCCGCTCAGTGCCATAGGTCTGATTTACCGTAACCGATGTTTTTTCATTGCCCTTGTTGGTTATAAAGTAAGCTGCGCTATATTTGGAAAATTCAAGCTGAATCGGATGATAACCATTCCGGTTATATAACATCGTCTTCATAGTGTCATACATAAATTGCTCATAAACATCCTCCGGTATCCAGGTACTGCCCAAAGAAAAACTGATTTCCTCTGGAGTCAGCGGAGTCGGCTGTACCTCCCGCAGTGCTGCTACATTCCCTGCAAAACGCTCCGGCTCCTGCTCTGCCTTCAACATCGCTTCTGCCAGTTTATCCTTCACATATCCGGACAAATATTCTTCTGCCGTCTTCCATCCCCCATATGGGTCCCCGGAATATTCTGCCGGGTCCTGATAAATCCTGTTCCCTAATTCCTCAATGATTTCATCTGCTGCAGCCTGATTGTTCTCCGGCTTATAATACAACAGGGACATATATTGCAGGTCAACAGATCCTTTCATATTCAAAGAAACCTTAAGAGCTTCCTCCGCAGAAAATACTACGGTTGGCATTGCCTTTGGCTTAATTGTCGCCTTAAAAAACATCGCGGTTTTCTCATAAACACCTTTTTGCTCCTTGCATTCCTCCTCGATGGAACGCAAAAGCGGTGCATTGGAATCCCTGGCATAGGCGGCTACATTTGCTCTGGAATTCAGAAAACCATTGGCTGCAACAAAACGGTCATACGTCTGATTAAGATGTATCAGTCGGGTTTGCAGATGGGCTTCATATTCCGATGAGGAAAGCTTCTTCTCCTGGTAATTCGGATCCGATTGAAACGCAATTAAGTCCCGGACGATTCCCGTCAGCTCCACCATGCCCTGTATCCGCTCCGCTTTTTTACCTGAGATATCCTGACGGTACATCCGGGAATGTTCCTGAAAATAGATGGTATCTTCTATCACTGCATAACTGAAATTCCGCACATCAGGACTGGCCGGCAGCGACTCGCTGGTTACGGTCTTTTCTTCTGCATATTCCGAGGTCGCTTCCTCATAGATCCCTTCCAGGTAAAAAACCGCCCGCTCCAACCGTTCCTGTAAATCATCCTCCGGGTTTGGATGGCAGGCTGTTGTTTTGGCATTTCCAAACATACTTTCATCAAATACCATAGTTCCCAGAACCATTTCCGGATGGTCAATGAAATAGCTGTTCATGGGAATGCCGTCTTTATTTTCTTCGATGGAAAGCCATGGGCTGTTCTCCTCATCCGGGACAATCTCCCTTTCCCGCTTTTTCAGGAACAGAATATCGGCGGTTGCCTCGGTTCCAGCTACCGCTTTAAATGCATTGTTCGGCAGACGGATGGCACCTAACAGTTCTGCCCTTTGAGCAAGATACTTACGATTTGTCTGGTTCGCCTTATCCAAGGTGTATTTTGACGTGATGACTGCCACAATACCGCCTGGTCTAGTTTTATCCAGCGATTTTGCCAGAAAATAATCGTGTATCTTAAACCGGTAACGGTCATAACGCCTGTCACTCACCCGGATATCATTAAAAGGAATATTCCCGATAACCACATCGAAAAACTGATCCGGATAATCACAGTCCTCAAACCCTTTCACCTGAATTTCTGCTGTGGGGTACAGCTGCCTCGCAATATCGCCGGAAATGGTATCCAGCTCCACACCATACAGTTGGGACGCTTCCATGCTGCCAGGCAGTACTGAATAAAAGTTGCCGGTTCCCATCGCCGGATCCAGGATATTTCCACTTTGAAAACCTAATTTCCCAAGTGCGGCATATATGGATGATATGATGGATTGTTCCGTGTAATAAGCAGTTGTGGTACTCTGCTGGGCAGACAGAAATTCGTCTTCCGTCAGCAGGGATTTGATTTCCCCATACTCCGTTTCCCAACCGCTTTTACCCGGTGTCAGTGCATTGGCAAGCCCTCCCCATCCGACAAAGCGGGCAAGCACAATCTGCTCGTCTTGTGTGACAGCACGCCCCTGTTCCTGTAAATCCTTAAGCAGGCGAATTGCAGCTATGTTGTTCCGACATTTGGTTTTGGCACCACCTTCATACAGATGATGTTCTTCCGAAAAGCGATAATTTAATTCTAATTCTACATCTGCTTCATCTGATTCCGCAGTTTGCCTGTCTGACAGACTATCCTCATGTTCTGCCCTAACCAAATCTCCCGGTTTCATGTGATCTGGTTCAAGTCTGGCATCAACTCCGTCACCATCCTCCAGCTCATAAGCCTCGTCTTCTTCCTGAAAGGCATCAAATAAATTCAGCTGTATTTGCCAACTGGCACGTCCGGTTTGCTCTTCCTCCCAACGCTCCATATCGGACAGCCTTGGCTCTTTACCCATTTCATCCGGGATGGAAAAATCATCAAAAATGTCGTCCTCTTCCCGTGGATATATCCCCTCTAAAATCAACTGTTCAATCCGATCAGCCAACTCCTCGTAAGAGATGAGAAGCGACTGTTGGTCAATCTGAAAATGTAGTCCCTCTTCCTGCGCAATCGTATTGATAACCACTCCGCTTAATAAACCGGCCACGTTTAGACCATGACAGATTGTTTTCAGAAACGCTTCCCTTTTCGTATCACTTTCGTTTTGCTGAAAAAAAAGAATAATGTCTGCCTGCCATTCTTTCATATGCGGTACAGGGTTTTCCATACAGAGAATTGCATCAACAATTTCAAATAATTCCCCTTCAGTCAGTAATCCGCTGCTGTCTGCCTTTTCTTCTTCAACCGGTCTCTCTGCGCTCCGCTTCGGTGGAACAGAAAAAAGGCCGTCAATGGACGGTTTTCTCTGCTCCACTGACGGCTTTTCTTCCTGTTTATGCTGTTTTACCGGTACTTCTTCACGAATTCCTCCAGAATCACTTCCTCTGCCATCGTGGTGATGGTGTTCATCCTCTGGATTCGTTCCATGGTATCCTCGGGAAGCTGCTGTTTCTTTAACATTTCCTGTATCAGTACTTCCTTCCGTTCTTCCACTTCCTGGTCTACCTGCCGAATCATCTCGTTGATTTTCCCCATTACGACTAAGCTGGACAGGCGATGTGGATAATTCGCCAACATGAATTCCTTCCACATCCTTCCGAACTTCCCTACCGCCAGGCTGTCCAGTTCCGGATTCTCTGATATCTGCAGGGCCGGTAGCATCATTCCTGTTTTGTTCTCCTGGTACTGCAATTCCATTAATGGCTCTTTCCTCATAGACGGTACTCCTTTCCTTTTTTATTGTCTCAATTTCCTGATTAATTTCCTTTAAGATTGGTCTGACAACGGAAACCGCATAATTTCCGATCGTCATAAACAACTCCAGACTGTTGAAATGATTAATGTTTTCAAACAGTTCCTGTTCAAACCCGATGGTCGGGATTCCGCATTTATAAAATACGGTGTATAACACGCTTTCCGCAATCAATCTGTAACATTCATTTTTTACTGCATCCGGGGGCATCCCATAAAGGATACTTTTTTCATCATTGACTGTAAACTGCTCCAGCTCCGGCAGCAACTGCATGGTTCGCTGCTTTACATACCCCTGCAGGCAGGCTTCTATGCTGGATGTTTCCGTATGATATTTCTCATGGAACCGTTTCATGATATCCGGATGGTATTGCTCCTCCAACTCCCAACGATACTTCATAACCGCCCGAAAGCTTTCTTCTGAACCATTGGTATCCATAAAATCGAATAGATATTTAAAACTGGCGGTTGGGTTTGCCATATCAATGACGGCAATCCCCTTTGCACCTTTGTTAATACTGCGGTTAATCCTGCGGTCGTGCCATTCGTCAAAGGTCGCCATCTGGGTAAAATCAGGACGCTGGGCATAGACCAGGACAATATTATCAAATGACCGTTTGTAATAGCGTGCAGCGGCTGTTAACAACCCTTTCCACTCCTCTGGATTCTTGGTGTACTCCAAAACCGCCTGATGGTACAGCTTCACAAGACTCGTAGCCTTGCTCAATTTATCACCCCCTCGTATACCGAAATTGATTAAATCTGTTCTTTTCATTAAAGTACAGGTTGTCCCAGATCAAATAGGTACTTCCTCTCCTGTCCACTATATAACTTCCTCAAAATCAACCGACTGATCTGTTTCTGCGGTTTGTATCCTGAAAAACAGTTCCAGAGCCTGTTCGATAATTCCTTCAATTTCTTTCTGGCTTTCTCCTGATTTGAAATATTTAGATATAACTGTTGGCTTTACTTTAACTGGCTGCGGTTTATTGCTTTTGGGCTTCTGTGACTTTTCTCCTGACAGAATCTGCAACACCATAGTGTCTGTTAATTTGCCCCTTTCGAAATATTCTCTTAACAGCTCTGCCTTTTTCGTATCAACTTTTAAACCATCTGAATCCAAAAAATCAACTATCATCTGCTGAATCTCTCTGTCTTCAATAAAGGATATCTCGTAGGCCGCTATAAATCCGATTTCATTCTTATCGACCTTTGACAATATGGAAGGGATCAATTTAGCAAGACGAATATACTTGGCAACCTTGTCTCTGGATAATCCATAATCCTTCCCTACTTTTTCATCGGTTCGGGACTTCGTCTGACTTTCAGACAAAGTTTCATTTTCCGTTATTCTATCAGGGTTTAAGAGCTGTTCAATCTCACTTAAAAGATCATTTCTTTTCCCCTGCGACTTCAGTGCATCATAGTGCTGTGCCAGACAATATGCCCGTTCCGAATGGCTCATATCTGCAAAGGAACGCTGATGCAGGTTTGTCTCCGTCACAATCAGAACAGCTTCTTCCATCGTCAAATGTTCTTTGATAATGACCGGACTTTTAGTTAACCCTGCAAGCTTAGCGGCATTGCGCCGATTATGTCCGCTCAAAATAACAAACCGGTTATCATCCGTATGCCATATGATGAGTGGAAGTAAAATCCCCATCTGTCGGATACTCTCTGCCATATCATGAAGTCGCTGGCCTTCATATAATTTGAACTTATGGTTCGGAAATGATTCCATCTGGTCAAAGTCCATTTCCTGAAGTCCTCCCTGCACCGGAATCGGTGCGGATTCTGTGGCTGCATCTGAATCAAAATTCAGCATTTCAGCAAAATCATCAAGGATAATCTTTGGCTTACCCAACCTGATTCATCTCCTTTCTGCCCTGCCCCTCCAGAAACTCCATGGTGAATTTATTATAGGCGATTGCCGCCGGATTCGCAGGCATATATTCACATATTGTTTTGTGATAGTTTACTGCCTCTGCTACCTTAATTGAACGTGGAATATGCGTTTTAAAAATCGGAACCTTGTCAGCAAAACCATACTGAATCATTTCATTTACCTGTGCCGACACAATGGTATTTGCTGACTCCATCGTAATCAGAATTCCTTCTATTGTTAATTGATGGTTACTGTTTTTACGAATCACCTGATAATGCTTCAGCAGTTCTGCCAGCCCCTGCGTGGATAATAATTCTGCCTGCGTCGGTATAATAATGCTGTCGGCGCACATCATAACGTTTATCATCGGGGTACCCATCTGCGGCATGCAATCAATGATAATATAGTCATACTGGCTCTTGATGGTATCAACATACTGGAAAAGGATCCGTTCCCGGAAATCCACGTTGCAAAGATTCCTCTCTAACGTAAAAAGCTGTGAGTTGGATGGAATAAGATCTACTCCGCAATTTGTTTTTATAATATACGCATCCATAGAAGGAAGGGGTTGCTCTTCAATCAGCCTGCGAATAATGGTGTTGATAGTAATTTCCAGCTTATTCACATTTTTCACGCCTAAGATAATACTTGAATGACCTTGTCCGTCAAAATCAATCAAGGCTGTACGATAACCCAGTTTTGCCAATCGTTCCGCAAGGGTTGTTGCTGTGGCTGTTTTGCCAACGCCTCCTTTCTCGTTCATTATTGCAATTACCTTTGCCATTTGCAAATTCTCCTTTCCTCCCACATAAGTTCAAAATCTCTTGGTACATTCTGAAAATGATGTACCATGACATGAAATTGTGGTATAGTTTATTAGATTAAATTTCATAAAGTACAAAAATAGGGATAAAATTAGCAGCCTCTCATAAACCTGACGTTTATCAGTTTGTCTAACTTTATCCCTATTATAACCCCTTCCCCTTTTATCCTCTTTCCTTCTGCCATCACCAACTCTATGGCCGTTTTGCTGCTGCCGTCTGTCGCCCGGGCGCAGGCGGAAGGCAATAAAGGCCGTATCGCAACGAGCATCAATCTGTCACTGCGATACAGCCTTTATATGGGTATTCTGTGTATTGGCATTTTCACTTTATTTGGTGAACCATTGGGAACCAGTGTGTTCCATGATCCGGATGCCGGACGCTTTATCTGTATCCTGGCATGGCTTTGCCCCTTCCTTTATCTGGCTACTACTATGGGCAGCATCTTAAATGGCCTGGGTCGGACCAGGACCACTTTTATGCAAAATATCACGGCATTGCTGCTGCGAATTGCCTTTGTTCTGTTTGGCATTCCGCGTTTTGGCATTCTGGCTTATCTGTGTGGAATGCTGGTCAGCGAGCTGGTGCTGGCACTGCTGAACCTGTGGTCTTTGAAAAAACTGGTGCCGTTTACCTGGAATGCCTGGGATATGATTGTCAAGCCGACGTTTTTGTTGTTGATATCCATTGGCATTTATCATTGTAGTGACGGTTTTTTTAAGCCCTCGTTTCCGTTGCCGGTATTTGTCGAAACCGCATTGCAGATTGGTTTCCTAAGTTGCTGTTATGGTGGGCTGCTGCTGGTGTTTCATTTTGCACGTAGCGGGGATTTTGATGAATAGAAAATGAACGCCCTTAGGTGGCGTAATAGGAGCTTTAAATCTGTGAAAAACATAGACTAAAGGCTCCTTTGCAAATTCCGCACTCGGATGCTTTTTCTTTTAAAATTTTGAGCAACCTCAACAACCAGCCTTTTCGCAAGTGGCCGAGCTGATTATTCGCATGGCATATGCTTACAGGGCAAGTCGTTTTGTCATCCCCTCCAATGTACGTTTTTATTCAGAATCAAGTACCTCCAGAACTGTATCCTGAAATAATTGATTATCATCAAAGTAAAACAAATTATACGTTTCTCCGAATGCTCTTTGTGTGACCTGAGTATTATTTATTGACATAGACACAGAACCATTGCCCCCACCTGCTGTCAGTGTCACAAAGTAAGTTCGCAAAAGCAGATACCCGTTGCCTTGCGCTTCAAAGCTGTACATTTCCAGTTCACGTCTCACCCGGTTATTCTCTGCCTCAATTGTCCAGGCATCTGTCAAACGTGCATTTTCCGGCAACTCCTCAATATTAAGTTCCTCCCCGACCTTCAGCTGCTTAAAGGAATCCTTCATCGACGTAAAATCAGAGGATTTCGTCCGTTGCTTCAGCTCAGGTTCCTCCAATCCATCCTCATATATGCAGTGGAATACCGAGGCTATCCTCCATGTCTTCCAGGCAAATTCATCAAGAATCCGGTTTCCTTCAGATTCTTTTCCCGGCTCGATAACGACATATGATAAATACCGGTAACCGGACTCCATCGCACGTACTTCCATCTTCTGTGTATTAACAACCGCAGGTTCTGCATTTGTGTCCTCGTATGCAATCTCAAACAATGTTCTTCCATTTTCCAGAACCGCTTTATTGGTCACCCTCATACAGTCCTGATTATAGGTCTTTAGCTCCAGCACCCGTTCTTCAGGGAATGCATATACTTTTTTTCATTTTTTGTAATTATATATTCTTTTGCAATATCGTTGGTATGTGGATATCCATAAGAGCCAAGTGCATTATTTTCATACTCATCATCGCCAAGATATTGCCAGACATAGCTACCGATTTCATTTTCAGTAAAGATATAGCTTTTCAGCGTTTCATCATAGGCGGTCGCTAACTCCGCCTCATCAAATGACCCTAACATAAAATCTAAATAAGCCTTCCATCCCAATTCGGACGGACTGTGAAAACCGTCCCACCCCAAATTATCATTCAACTTCATTGCTGACGCATGGACAAACATTCTGCAGATTTCCTCGTCTGTGATATTCTGGATTAATGTTTCCCCAAACTCTTTGTTCTTCTCGCTAAGCGGAGCATTTCCATCCCAGCTATAGGGTTGCCAGTTGGTAAATTGACTGATATACCACAGGCCGTTAGAAGCCTGGTTTAAACGTATCCACAATTCCTCATTATACTTCTCATTACTTGCCTTCACCCGGTAATACACTTCATCCTCAGCGCTTTGGATAATCTTTTCAGACTCGGAAAAACTACAGTATCGCAACTCCCATAAAGTCCTTTCCACAACCTCGCTAAAACGGTCCGGGGAACTGGTCTTATCTAAAATCAGGTTTTCATTATATAGATTCACCAGCCCCTCCGGCTCCGCACCTGCGTTCTTTCCTTTCTGCTTTACGTATTTGTATATACTCACATCCTGGGGAAATGTATTCCTTCCTGATCCAATTTCTTTTATACATTGCTCCACCGCGTCTTCCGGGCTGGCAAGGTATTTATCAAATCGATGGTTTTCATAATTGCGATAAATATGTATTCCGGCAGCTATAGTCCCCGCCAAGAGAATAACGATTCCCACTTTTAATAGTTCTCCGGACTTTTTCATAGCGCCTCCTATATGTTTCATTTATATTTGTCTCGCCGTTAAGAATATAGTAAGTTTATCATAAAACAAGCGTGAATTCTACTATGTATGACCTTTTTTGCCTCACAT
>Ga0153941_1000841_pt1 | contig 12855 bp, 12 predicted proteins | sample TSNJ025MetaG_FD_104733 | JGI IMG/M metagenome (GOLD analysis project Ga0153941, IMG submission 104733) | Attine ant fungus gardens microbial communities from New Jersey, USA - TSNJ025 MetaG | ecosystem: Host-associated > Fungi > Mycelium > Unclassified | place: USA: New Jersey, Brendan T. Byrne...
GGCCGCCATTTAATAATTGCCAGGTACGCGGCAGGAAACGCCGCAGAAAGCTGCCCAGCCAATAACTGATGATCAGCACCAGTACCGGCATCAACAGATAAAGCACCAGGGGAAATACCGGCAAAGTACAGCCCAATCTGGCCCCCACCTTATTGATCAGCCTGACAAAAGCAAAATGCGTTGCATATAAAAAGAAATTATAGTTCATCCAGACCTTCGGCCGGGGCAATTTCTGTTTTGGCACCATGAGCCACAGTCCTGTCACTGCCAACATCCGGCAGAGCACCAGCAATGGCAGGTATGCCAGCCGCAGCCCCAGATAATAGTATACCGCACTAAGCCCGACTGCGGCAAGGCCAATCACGGCCTGCCGCGGACTCCACCGCTCTTCCACCGCCCTTTTTCCATGCAGCCCGAGAAAAGCAGCAAAGGAATAATAAATCAAGGCATCCAGATTCAGTATGGGCAGCCCGCCGCCACGCAGCAAAAAGGCCCACAGCACCAGTTGAAACACAATCCCGGCATAATAATTTTTCAGGCACAAGTACAGCACCGGTGCCAGGACAATCAGGAGCAGCAGCTGATACAAATACCAGAACACATAATTATAAGTATAGTGAAGAATCGCATCAATCATTGCATCAAAGCGAAAAGGGATCACACCCTTCCCCACCACCGCACCAAGCCATGGCAGTCTGCTGCCTGTTACATATCCCAGATAGAACAAAAAATTCCACACTACAAACGGTACCAGGATACTGCGAATCCGGGAGTTCCACTTCGGCCACAACTTCTCCCAGGAGAAATTCCGGTAGAACAGATAGGCCGAAATCATGAAGAATCCAGGCACGGCAATCTGTCCGATGCCATCTCCCAGCCAGCGCTCGATCTGATTAATCCGGTTCTTTTGCGGCATCCCGCCCAGGAATAATTCGGCATTATAAGAGTGCACCCAGACCACCAGCAGACTAAATGCAAATGTAAACCATGTAATCTTATTCCGAAATAGTGCATCTCCCTGATTATTGTCCATAAGTTAACGCGGCATAGACGTCCAGCATACCGCCGCACCGCACTTTTCCCTCCAGTTGTTCCAGTTTATGTGCTGATTCCAGCAGCACGGTCTTGATATCCGGCAGGTTCAGATCCGTCCGGTAAGAATACAGCATCGCCGCCGCACCGGTCACCATCGGAGCTGCCATTGAGGTTCCTGACATATAGCCATACCGGCCTTCCGTTGTAGTACTGACAATATAGGTCCCCGGGGCCGCAATATCCACCGTACTCACGCCATAATTAGAGCTCTCTTCCAGGTCTCCGTCAAACATCAGATTCGCTGTCGAAATGCAGTTGGGCAGTTTATAAGATGACGGATAATCCGGCACCTGATCAATATTCAGGCCAATTCCGGCGGCATCTCCATTGCCGGCGGCAACGACAAAAAGCATCCTGGATTCTTTCATTACCTTTTCCAGGTCAGGATAATACTCCGTTGTACCAAAACTCAGATTGCAAATAGAAGCACCATTGGCTTCCGCATAACGAATCGCTGCGATCACGGCACTTTCTTCGCCATATCCATATTCTGTTCCCAACGCCTTCAGCGGCATAATCTTTACATAAGCATTATCCGTAATTCCGGCAATCCCATAGGATCCCCGAACAGCACCAATCGTCCCGGCGGCATGGGTTCCATGAGCGTCCTCGCGCCCCGCATACACCTGGTTATTACCATCAAAAAAGTTCCATCCGTTGACATCATCGATATAGCCATTGCCATCATTATCAATCCCGTCACCGGGAATCTCATCCTCGTTCACCCAGATGGCACCCTTAAGTTCCGGATGATTAATATCGATCCCGGTATCAATCACGGCGACCACCACCGGCCGGCGTTCCTGGGTGCTGCTGTCGTACAGTTCCCAGGCCGGAAGGATGTTGATATCAATCCCCTCGACCGCGTCTCTGGTCACCAGTTCATAGGCTCCCGGGCCGGATATCGGTGCCGGAACGCCTAACAGGTTGGCCAGATCGATCCGCTGGGCCAGATATGGATTGCTGTCCCGGAACCGATTCCTGATTTCCTGATATTGCAGCTCGGCATCATTTTTCAGGCCCCACTGATATCTGGCATAGGCATCGCCCAAAGAAAGGTTCTTTACCCCCGGACCATATACCCGGGTGAAAAATGTATAGGGAGAGGCATCCACACTGGCAACGGACGCAGTTAATGGCAGACTCGCCGCACAGATAACCGCCAGCACGAGAGCGGATGTTTTTTTACGAATATTCATAGGAATCATACTCCTCTTTTCTTATTACAAATTAACTATGCAATCTAGTATATCATAGTTTGGATGAAAAAAGTTTGAAGATTCTGTTAAATGCATTGTTTTTATTGCTTGTTTTGCTGCGCCCTCAAATGAACCAACAAAAAGTCCTTCACCTCACGGTGAAGGACTATACTATTTTCTCCATATTACTGCGCGATGAACTCTTCCAGAACCTTTTCATTCAACTGTGTGGCGGCATCTGACTGCATTTTATCCCACAACCCTTCTGCTTTTATTTCAGCAAAGAATTGGCTTGCCCAATCTGCAAAGTCTTCGTTACCATAAGCCATACATAAACCACAGCCCTTGTCAAACTCATCTGTTGGCTCCCAGGTCAGGCTGTCAACCACCATCAAATCAGGATTAGCAGCTACTGACATGGCTGCGGATACCGCATTCATACAAGCCAGATCAGACTTTCCGTTTTTTACTGAAAGCAGCTGGTCAGGTGTCGACGACAATTCCTGTATTTCTGCATCCGGATATAGGTGTTTGGTCATGGTAATATCAATGGATCCCATCTGACCACAAACCGTCACACCTTTTAAAGTTCCTGTAAATTTGTCACTATTTACATTATCCTTCCTGGCCACATAACACTCATTGGATTTGTGATATACATCGGTAAATAACCATGTTTTTTTCCGTTCATCCGTTGGACTTAAACGTGTTACAAAGTGTATCCGGTCAGCTTGTAATGCCGACATACATCCGGCGAAATCACTCTCATAAAAGTCAACGGTAACCTCACGACCCAAATACTCGCCTAAACGCTTTGCCATCTCGTACATACCGGCCACCTCAAAACCGGTTAGAACATCTTTCCCGTTCTCTATTGTATGGAAGCAAAAGGTCGGGCTATTACCAATGATACCCACTTTCATTTTACCATTGGCATTGATGTCAGCCAAAATCGGTCCCCAATTTTTAGCTGCCTCTGTTGTTGCCGCTGCGGTCGTTGTTTCCGGACTATTGGTTGTCGTTTCCAGACCGGCAGTAGTGGCTTCTGTACCACCGGTTGTGGAACCAGAGTTGCCGGAGCAGGCGGCCAAAGCCATTGCCATAACGCCTGCCAAACACAATGCTGTCACTTTTTTGATTTTTCTCATGATATTCTCTCCTTTTATTTATTTGATCCATAAGCTATAGTGCTCACAGATACCTTCAAGAAATAAGTATTACAACATTTTGCTTAGGAAATCCTTTGTCCGCTTATGCTGCGGATTGGTAATCACCTCCTTGGGCTTTCCCTCTTCGACAATATAGCCATCATCCATAAAAACCACCCGATCCCCAACCTCGCGGGCAAATCCCATCTCGTGAGTTACCACGACCATGGTCATTCCCTCCTCGGCCAGGCGGCGCATAATTTGCAGAACCTCACCTACCATTTCCGGATCCAGGGCTGAGGTTGCCTCATCAAACAGAATAACCTCCGGATTCATGGCCAGCGTACGGGCAATGGCCACCCGTTGTTTTTGACCACCGGACAACTGTGATGGATAAGCATCCGCCTTACTTTCCAACCCAACGCGCTTAAGCAGATCCAAAGCCCGTCGGTCGGCTTCTTCCTTTGGTATCTTTTTAACCTTTTTCGGACCAACCGATACATTATCAAGGACACTGAGGTTTTCAAACAAGTTGAACAACTGAAATACCATACCGAGCTTTTCCCGGTATTTATCAATTTTCATGTCCTTTTTTAAAATAGAATTTCCATGAAACAGAATATCTCCTGCGGTTGGTGTTTCCAGAAGGTTTAAGCATCTTAAAAAGGTTGATTTTCCCGAACCGGAAGGGCCAATTATCACCATCACTTCGCCGCGGTCAATCTCCATGTCCACACCTTTTAAAACTTCCAGGCTGCCAAAGTTTTTCTTTAAGCCCTTTACTTGAATGATAACGCCTTTTTCACTAGTCATGTGCATGAAGCCTCCTCTCCAGTACTCCCACCATCTTCTTCAAAATATAGGTAATAATGAAGTAAATAAAAGCTGTTACGATCAGTGGTTCAAATGCCAGAAACGTATTTGCCCTGACCGAATTGGAGGTATAAGTTAATTCATGCAATGCAATTACCGAAACAATGGAAGTATTTTTAATCAGCAGGATAAATTCATTGCATAATGACGGCAGTACATTTTTAATTGCCTGGGGGATAATAATATACCAGTTTGCCTGCATTCGTGACATCCCCACACATCTGGCCGCTTCCATCTGACCTTTATTAACTGCCTGCATACCAGCTCTGGTATGTTCTGCAATATAAACCGAGCTATTAACTGTCAAAGAGACAACCGCTGCCCAAAACTGCGGTAAGGTAGTCGCAATCCCATAATAAACAATAAAAATCTGAACCATAATGGGTACACCGCGAATAAAGTTAATCCATCCATCAATAACACTGCTGACAAATTTATAATTTTGTGCACGAACCATCCCCATCGCCACACCTACAATTGATGCCAGAATAAGCGTCCAGAATGCCAGGGCCAGAGTAACCTTCAGGCCATCCAGATAGTAAAACCCATATTTACTTAAGAAAGTAAAATTCAACCCCAAAATCATATTCTTTATTCTCCCATGATTTCAATCATATATTTGCGAATCTGCAGACCGTCCATTTCCACAAAATAAATATTCTGTTCCCCGCCGGTTACCATCTTTCCATCAATCACAGGGAAGATACAATGATTGCCCGCCAGCATGGACTTTAAATGTCCCGGAGAATTTCCCGAACAAGTTCCATAGGTTGGCAGCATGTGTGTGTGTACATAAGGATAATCCGCAGGAACAAGCCGTTCCAGCTGCATTTCAATATCTTTTTCCACACATGGAAGGGCCTCATTGATCATAATGCCGGTGGTCGTATGCTTTGTTATGACAGCAACCATACCATTTTTAATACCACTTTCCGCTACTGCTGTTTTTACATCCCCGGTAATATTGATCATCTCAAACTCTTTATGGGTAACTACCTGCTTTTCTATAAGTTTAACCATGTCAACCCTCCATTCCCAAAAAGTGAACTGCGTTTCCTCCCAAAACAGCTTCCATTACATCCTTGCGGAGAGGAAGATTCTTGATGCCTGCAAGGCTTCTCACATGACGGAATCTGGGGTTATTAGAGCCATACATCACCTTATCCGAAAAGCAGTTCTGCAGCCAGTTCAAGTTCATGTTCACGGAGAACAAGTGCATATAGTAATTTTTTGGCGTATCCATGTAAACCATAGAAGTATCGGCATATACATTGGGATATTTCATTAACATCATAATGGTTTCTTCCCACCATGGCCAACCCATATGAGCCAGGCAGAAACGAAGCTCCGGATAGTCTACAGCCACATCCTCAAACCTGATGGGCTCAGAATATTTCGCCGGCGTGTTGGGTTCCCAGCTGTATCCGGCATGGAACATGATTGGCCTGTTTCTCTCTTCGCATATCTTATAAAGAGGTGCCAGGCAGGGATCATCGGGATACATATGTAACCGAGACAGATTCAGTTTTAAACCGGCCAGCTTCAGCACATCAAAGGCTCTGATCAGTTCTGCCTTAGCATCCGTCCGCCGGGGATCAACTCCGGCAAAACCAATAAAATGCTCCGGACTTCTTGCAACAATCCGCACCATTTCATCATTACTTACAATGGCACGTCCTACTTCTGCGGAATAATCCTCAGGCAGTAATACCACCTTGTCAATCTGGGCATCCCGCAGCAGAGTCAACTCAAAATCAATGGGATTGATTCCGGACTTGAAGACACCAAACTGCTGCTTTCTAAACTGCAGAACCTCTGGATTATCATTAATTTCATCAAATAGCAACGGATGTGTATGAATATCGATTACCATGCTGATATGCTCCTTCATCTTTTATTTAAAATACTATAAATACGGATCGAAAACAGAAATAACCTGTGCGGCTCTTTTCGCTCCGTTATGCATGCATTCAGAAATGGACTTTTCATCAATCAGGCCGGAAATAAAGCCCGCAAAGTAGGAGTCGCCCGCCCCCACAGTATTTACCACATTCTCAACTGGAACAATGTCGCCCTTGTAAAAAGTGGATCCATCATAGGCAATTGAACCGTTCATGCCAAAGGTGGCAATCATCAGCTTTGCTCCTAGTGAATTGGCATAACGTAAAAAGTCTTTTCCACTTTCAATATCATTTTCAAAAGATACCAGGCCGCAATCAATATTGCTTAAAACCTGCTTCACCTGCGAATGATTCCATTGATTACTCAGATCAAAAAATACTTTTGCACCTCGTTTTCTGATTTCTCCCAAACATGGAATCAGTCGGCCAGTAAAATCCGAATGGACCATGTCATGCTGACAGATAAAATCAATAGCTGCCTCTGAAAATTCATAGTCTTTCATAATGCCACGGACAGGTTCCCCATGCCTACGATCATTGTTTACCAAATATAATGGCACGCTAGGGGTTTCACCACCAGAAATAATTTCCAAAAAAGAACAGTCTATCGCCCTTTTCGCAAATGCTTCCAGCGACATCTTTCCGTAAAAATCATCGGAAACAGCAGAAACAACCGATGATTTCACATCACTTCGCATATCCAACAGATTAAACAACACATCAACGCCATTCCCAGTAACGTAACATCGGTTATTAAAGTCAGGATAATAATCAATACAAACGTATCCTGCTGCAGCAAATCTTACCATTGCAAGCCTCCTTCATGCTTATTATTACTCTAATCTCCTGTTACAATATACGTTTCTTTTATTGTATCTAGTTGTATTATTACGTCTTTGATTCATTATAATACACCTTGACACAGTTTACAATATATTTTTGTATTTTTCTTATAATTTTGCCAACAAAATGACGGAGGTTCTGAAAATATTATTTTCAAAATCTCCGTCATGAGATAATTTTTAATAAACCTTTTTATCAGCTCATGATCGTCAACTTGTACCGTTCCGGATTTATGATCTGTCGACAGTAATTAGTCACTTGTCCACCATCATCCAGCACCGTGTCTTTCAAAATCAGCAGAACACCACCCTTGGTCATCTTCAAATATTCAGCCTCTTCTGATGTTGCATAACCAACTTCCACCGTTTTAGTTCCATGCTTTGGTATATCACCATGGCTTCGCAAAATTGAATAAATCGATTGGGTCAGATTCTGCTCTAATAAATAGGAAAATCTGCTTGAAAAATGATTGATCTCTATCATCACAGGAACACCATCGCAGTTACGAACACGCCTTATTCTTATGATTCGTTCACCTTCTTCAACACAAAGATGCTGGCTAAGTGTCACTGTCGCCGACATCCATTCCACACTAAGCAGATCTGATGAGGCCACCTTCCCATCACATTCACACACATCCGTAAAACCCATCCCCCGTCCATTAATGCGATTCAGTTTTCTCGACGCAACAAAGGTTCCAATGCCCTGGTGCTTAGTTACATAACCGCCATCCACCAGAATTTCCATCGCTTTTCGCACCGTAATCCGGCTGACGGAATATTTTTTACTAAGCTCTATTTCAGACAGCAGCTTCTCATTTTCCTTTAAAACTCCATTATCGATTTGCTTTTTGAGTTCCTCTGCCAGTTTCTGGTACAATGAACATATAAGTTCGTTATTCATTCTTCTCCCTCCTGGAAAAAAATATGTTATTACACGCATACATTTCATAACATTATAGTAACACTTTTCCATTTTTTAGACAAGAACTTATGGTAATAAACTAGTTATCACGATCCCCCAGCCCATAATATAGATCACAAAAGGACTTCCCGTTAAGGAAGTCCCTTCTTTTATGCAATATTAGCTTAGTCAATAATAGTAGCAACACGGCCTGAACCAACCGTACGTCCACCCTCACGGATAGCGAAACGCAGACCCTGCTCCATAGCGATTGGATGAATCAGATCAACCGTCATCTCTACGTTATCGCCAGGCATACACATCTCAACACCATCCGGCAGATCGCAAATACCGGTAACATCAGTTGTACGGAAGTAGAACTGAGGACGATAGTTGTTGAAGAAAGGTGTATGACGGCCACCCTCGTCTTTGGTCAGAACGTATACCTGAGCGGTAAACTTCGTGTGGCACTTAACAGAACCTGGTTTAGCCAGAACCTGGCCTCTTTCGATATCGGTTCTCTGAACACCACGCAGCAGTGCGCCAATGTTATCACCAGCACGAGCCTCGTCTAACAGCTTACGGAACATCTCAATACCGGTAACAACGGTTTTTCTGGACTCTTCACGGATACCCAGAACTTCAACTTCGTCGTTCAGGTGCAGAGTACCACGCTCTACTCTACCGGTTGCAACAGTACCACGGCCGGTAATGGTAAATACGTCCTCAACCGGCATCAAGAACGGTTTGTCAGTCTCACGAACCGGATCCGGAACCCACTCATCAACAGCAGTCATCAGTTCCAGAATCTTGTCGCCCCAGCTGCCGGACGGATCTTCCAGAGCTTTCAGAGCAGAACCCTGAACGATCGGAGTATCATCGCCCGGGAATTCATATTCAGATAACAGATCACGGATCTCCATGTCTACTAACTCAAGCAGTTCTTCGTCATCTACCATATCACATTTGTTCATGAATACAACAATGTAAGGAACGCCTACCTGACGGGACAGCAGAATGTGCTCTCTGGTCTGTGCCATAACACCATCGGTTGCTGCTACTACGAGAATAGCACCATCCATCTGAGCTGCACCGGTGATCATGTTCTTAACATAGTCAGCATGGCCTGGGCAGTCAACGTGGGCATAGTGTCTGTTGGGAGTCTCATACTCAACGTGAGCAGTAGAGATGGTAATTCCACGCTCTTTCTCTTCCGGAGCCTTGTCGATCTTATCGAATGCTACGGCCTCACCAGTACCGTATCTCTCATGCAGAGTTTTGGTAATAGCTGCGGTTAAAGTAGTTTTACCATGGTCAACGTGACCTATAGTACCAATGTTACAATGGGTTTTGGTTCTTTGAAATTTTGCTTTTGCCATTTTATAACGTCCTCCTTAATTGGGCCTCTCTGGGCTATAAATTTTATGTTAGGCTGTTTTTTATTATATGCTATAATTGCAATATTTTCAAGCCTATTTTCTGCATTCCGGGCGCATTTAAAGGCTCCCGGAACACAGTGATTCACGTAACAGTTCCTTAGTTCCTGCGCTCGTTGATAACCTTTTCCTGAACTGATTTCGGAACCGGCTCATACTTCTCGAAGAACATCGAGTAGTTTCCGCGGCCCTGGGTTTTGGAACGCAGGTCAGTGGAGTAACCGAACATCTCAGACAACGGAACGAATGCTCTGACGATCTTGCCGCCGCCTAAGTCATCCATACCTTCGATCCGGCCACGACGGGAGTTGATATCACCGATAACATCACCCATGTAGTCTTCCGGCATGGTAACTTCAACCTTCATAATCGGCTCAAGGAGGATCGCTCCGGCTTTGTTCATCGCCTCCTTGAAGGCCATGGAACCGGCAATTTTAAATGCCATTTCACTGGAGTCAACCTCATGGTAGGAACCGTCATAAACAGTTGCCTTCACACCCAGAACCGGGAATCCGGCCAGGATACCGCACTTGGAAGCTTCCTCAATACCGGCACCGACAGCCGGGATATATTCCTTCGGAATCGAACCGCCGACAACTGCCGACTCAAACTTGAACAGTTCTTCGCCGTTGGCATCCATCGGTTCAAAGCGAACCTTACAGTGACCATACTGACCACGTCCGCCGGACTGCTTCGCATACTTGCTGTCCACCTCTACCATCTTGGTAAAGGACTCTTTATAAGCAACCTGGGGCGCACCAACGTTAGCTTCTACGTTAAATTCACGCAGCAGACGGTCGACGATGATCTCCAGATGCAGCTCGCCCATACCGGAGATGATAACCTGACCGGTCTCGGTATTGGTTTGGGCACGGAAGGTTGGATCCTCCTCGGCCAGTTTTGCCAGCGCCTCGCCCATCTTGCCCTGACCGGCTTTGGTCTTTGGCTCGATGGCGATATCGATAACCGGCTCCGGAAACTCCATGGATTCCAGAATAACCGGATGCTGCTCATCACAGATAGTATCACCGGTTGTGGTCAATTTAAAACCAACCGCAGCAGCAATATCTCCGGAATAAACTTTACTGATCTCCTGACGCTTATTGGCATGCATCTGCAGAATACGGCCAACACGCTCTTTTTTACCCTTGGTAGCATTCAGTACATAAGAACCGGAGTTCAGAGTACCGGAGTACACCCGGAAGAAAGCCAGCTTTCCTACGAACGGGTCGGTCATAATCTTAAATGCCAGAGCCGAGAACGGCTCTTCATCAGAAGAATGGCGCTCAACTTCATTGCCATCCGTATCAACACCCTGAATTGACGGGATGTCGGTCGGCGCCGGCATGAAATCGATGACTGCATTCAGCAGCCGCTGAACGCCTTTGTTACGATAAGCACTACCGCAGCATACCGGCACAGCCGCACACTCACAGGTAGCTTTTCTTAAAACTTTTTTCAATTCTTCAACAGACGGCTCTTCACCTTCCAGATACATCATCATCAGGTCGTCGTCCAACTCGCAAATCTTCTCTACCAGCTCAGTACGATACAACTCAGCGTCATCCTTCTCTTCATCCGGAATCTCGCAAACAGTAATATCGTCGCCCTTGTCATCGTTATAGATGAAGGCTTTCATCTCAAACAAGTCAACAATTCCTTTAAAGGAATCTTCCTTGCCGATCGGCAGCTGCAGACAGATGGTATTCTTACCCAGTCTGGTCCGGATCTGCTCAACGGCACCGTAGAAGTCAGCCCCCAGAATATCCATTTTATTAATAAATGCCATTCGTGGTACGTTGTAGGTGTCAGCCTGACGCCATACGTTCTCGGACTGTGGCTCTACCCCACCTTTTGCACAGAACACGCCAACGGCGCCGTCCAGTACACGCAGGGAACGCTCTACCTCAACGGTAAAGTCCACGTGTCCGGGGGTGTCGATGATATTGATACGGTTCTCCGGTTCTCCGGTCGCCGGTCTGTTATCATCGCCATGAATCGTCCAGTGGCAGGTGGTAGCTGCTGAAGTAATGGTAATGCCTCTTTCCTGTTCCTGCTCCATCCAGTCCATGGTTGCGGTACCTTCATGAGTATCACCGATTTTGTAGTTTACACCAGTATAATACAGAATACGCTCAGTAAGTGTGGTTTTGCCAGCATCGATATGAGCCATGATTCCGATATTTCTGGTTCTATCCAACGGATATTCTCTTCCAGCCAAAGCTTTTTCCTCCTACTTAGAATCTGAAATGGGAGAAGGCCTTGTTTGCCTCTGCCATCTTATGCATGTCTTCTTTCTTCTTTACAGACGCGCCAGTGTTGTTAGCGGCATCCATAATCTCGTTAGCCAGTCTTTCTTCCTGGGTCTTCTCACCTCTCTTACGAGAATAGGTGGTGAGCCAGCGCAGTGCTAACGTCTGTCTTCTATCCGTCCTGACCTCGATCGGCACCTGATAGGTGGCACCACCGATACGTTTTGCCTTAACTTCCAGTACAGGCATGATATTATTCATGGCCTCTTCGAAAACCTCTACGGCCGGCTTGCCGGTCTTTGCTTCCACACGGCTGAATGCGCCATAAACGATCTTCTGTGAAACACCCTTTTTACCATCCAGCATGATATTGTTAATCAGCTTGGTCACAACTTTGTTGTTGTATAAAGGATCTGCTAATACATCTCTTTTTTGGATATGTCCTTTACGTGGCACGTTACTTCCCTCCTTAATTATCAAGAATTAATTCATCGGTACTCACAAGTTTCCATAAAATGTGTTCATGCACGGTAATACTATATGTCCTGCAACCTACAGGTCAATATCAATTCCGTACTACACTTTACTGCTGTTAGTGATTCCAATTCGGCTCTGTTTATTTTTTAACTTTCGGTCTTTTTGCACCGTATTTAGAACGAGCCTGTTTTCTGTTAGCGACACCGGCGGTATCCAAAGTACCTCTGATGATATGGTATCTGGTACCTGGCAAGTCTTTTACTCTGCCGCCGCGGATCAGGACCACGCTATGCTCCTGAAGGTTGTGTCCTTCACCCGGAATGTAGCTGGTAACCTCGATACCGTTAGACAGACGGACTCTGGCAATCTTACGAAGGGCGGAGTTCGGCTTCTTTGGGGTAGCAGTCTTAACTGCGGTACAAACACCCCTCTTCTGCGGAGAGGAAGTCTCTGTCGCACGCTTCCGTAAAGAGTTATATCCCTTCTGCAGAGCAGGTGCGGTAGACTTCTTTACAGATGTCTGTCTTCCTTTTCTAACTAACTGGTTAAATGTTGGCATTCTTTTCACCTCCTGTGATATTGTCTGTTGGTTGCTTTAAATCATAGCTTTTGCGCACAAAAAAATACGACGTGTTTATGCACGCCATATCATTATATCCAGATTGCTAATTTGTGTCAAGAAAATTTTATGATTTTACCTGTTTTTCTCGTTTTTACCTGATTTTAAC
>Ga0153941_1000843_pt1 | contig 12837 bp, 9 predicted proteins | sample TSNJ025MetaG_FD_104733 | JGI IMG/M metagenome (GOLD analysis project Ga0153941, IMG submission 104733) | Attine ant fungus gardens microbial communities from New Jersey, USA - TSNJ025 MetaG | ecosystem: Host-associated > Fungi > Mycelium > Unclassified | place: USA: New Jersey, Brendan T. Byrne...
GTTTTAGTCCGCTGACATTTTTGTGTAAAATTAAACATATGAACTTACCTTTTAAACCAACCATATGTTTTAGTCCGCTGACATTTTTGTGTAAAATTAAACAAATTAAAGAACAATTAAGCAAATACGAAGGTTTTAGTCCGCTGACATTTTTGTGTAAAATTAAACTATGGCACAAGGAACTAAAGAAGCAGCAGGGTTTTAGTCCGCTGACATTTTTGTGTAAAATTAAACTTTCAAAAGTACAGGCAGAATTTTCGACTAGTTTTAGTCCGCTGACATTTTTGTGTAAAATTAAACAAAAAGTTATTTGAAGAACAAATTGGAAATGTTTTAGTCCGCTGACATTTTTGTGTAAAATTAAACAATAATGTAGGAACTAACTATATTTATATTGTTTTAGTCCGCTGACATTTTTGTGTAAAATTAAACACGGCCAATCTTGATCGTAAAAATGCTTGGGTTTTAGTCCGCTGACATTTTTGTGTAAAATTAAACAAGAGCCTTACCCTCTCCCCTGCCGATCGGGTTTTAGTCCGCTGACATTTTTGTGTAAAATTAAACATTTTTTTTTAAAGAAATTTTGACGAACGAGTTTTAGTCCGCTGACATTTTTGTGTAAAATTAAACATAGCCATATTAGTACACAGTTTCATGATTGTTTTAGTCCGCTGACATTTTTGTGTAAAATTAAACAGAAATAATCATTTATGATTATTTCTACATGTTTTAGTCCGCTGACATTTTTGTGTAAAATTAAACTTTCATCATCATATAACATAGGTTCATTATGTTTTAGTCCGCTGACATTTTTGTGTAAAATTAAACAAATCAATAAAACAAATAAGCAAACTAGAAGTTTTAGTCCGCTGACATTTTTGTGTAAAATTAAACAATGAACCACTGAAAACAATGCTATTAGGAGTTTTAGTCCGCTGACATTTTTGTGTAAAATTAAACATGTAGAATATTATTCAAACCAACCTAATAGTTTTAGTCCGCTGACATTTTTGTGTAAAATTAAACATTAGAACAAGCAAAACCCTTTATTGTCAGGTTTTAGTCCGCTGACATTTTTGTGTAAAATTAAACATTTTTCTAATTTTGTTATAATTTCGTTTTGTTTTAGTCCGCTGACATTTTTGTGTAAAATTAAACTTCACCTAAATTGCCTTCGTTGTCTAAGACGGTTTTAGTCCGCTGACATTTTTGTGTAAAATTAAACATCGTCGGCATAATGTCAGATGTCTTGAGAGTTTTAGTCCGCTGACATTTTTGTGTAAAATTAAACAAAAATTTATTGAATTAACAATATATGGTGGTTTTAGTCCGCTGACATTTTTGTGTAAAATTAAACCTGTGCGAAACAACACATAACACCCATTTTGTTTTAGTCCGCTGACATTTTTGTGTAAAATTAAACAAATTCCTAATTTACCTGCTCTTAATTTATGTTTTAGTCCGCTGACATTTTTGTGTAAAATTAAACGATTACTTGAACCCTGCCGACAAACCCACAGTTTTAGTCCGCTGACATTTTTGTGTAAAATTAAACTTTTAATTTTGATACTCATAAAATAAAATAGTTTTAGTTCACTGACATTTTCGTGTAAAATTAAACTTTGGTTCTTCGTCCTGGTTAGCTTGTGTAGTTTTAGTCCACTGACATTTTTGTGTAATTATTATTTACAACTTGATATAACACTAAATATTTAATAAAATATTTGTGAGTAAATGAAAGAGTTAAATCTTTCATTTTTTTATTTAAAAATAGGAGGTGAAAATCATTTCATGAAAATCAATAATTATTAAAAAATCAGATAAAATATCATTAAAACAAAATCAACTATGCGTAACAACACTAGAGAAAGAAGCATTATTTAGTTTAAATGATCTTAATTGCATAATTTTAGAAAACAACTATACCTTTATCACAACACAAATCTTAGCTAAATTAGTTACTAATGATGTATTTATCATTATTTGTGATGATAAATATGACCCAGTTGGTATAACTTTATCATTAAACCAACACTGACAACCACTATTAGTTTTTGAAAAACAATTCAATTTCACGGAAAATGAAAAATTAATTTTAAAAACTGAAATTATTAAATATAAACTAAAAAATACCCTGCTAGTTATGCAAACTTTAAAATGTCGTGAAAAAAGTATTGAAACAATTGAGAGATTTATTAAAACTTTAGTTTTTGGCGATGAAACAAATCGTGAAGGATTAGCTGCTAAAGTATTTTTTCGTGAATTATATGGATCTAATTTTATTAGATTTAGTGATGACGGAATTAATAATGCTTTAAATTATGGTTATAAAATATTAACAGGTGCAATTTCTAGAACAATAAGCAAATATGGTCTTAACAACTATTTAGGGCTTTTTCATATTGGTAAAACTAATCCTTATAATTTAGCATGTGATTTTATCGAGCCTTTACGACCTTTAGTCGATTATTGAGTAACTAAAAATATTGAAACAATAACAGAACATGTTTCTTATGATCATCGTTTAAAACTAATTGATTATTTATTAAATTCCAAAGTCATTATTAATAAGAAATATGTCACAATAACTAAAGCGATTGATTATATGATTCGTTCTTATATAACAGTTTTAAATGAGAATAATACTAATAAATTAGAACTACCAGTATTAGATTTTAATCCAATTGAAGAAGAAAACTCTGATGAACAAGATGAGATTTAGACACATGCGACTATTTATTATGTTTGACTTACCAGTTAAGACAAAAAAAGATGTTCAAAATTACAATAAATTTCGAAGAAAACTATTAAATCTAGGATTTTATATGGTACAACTTTCAATTTATGCAAAATTATGTATTAACCATGATGAAGTAGCAAAAAATAATGAAATAATTAATAAAAATTTACCACCAAAAGGAAATATTCGTTGTTTAACTGTTACTGAAAAACAATATGAAATGATGAAAGTACTTATTGGTACAAAATCATATCAAGAAGAAATTACAACGAATAAATATCTAATTGAACTTTAAAGATTGGAAAAAAAGTAAAATGAAACAAATACAATTTTCTAATAGTTTTTTTACTGAACAAACTATTCAACTTCATAATAATATGGCAATAATTATTGGTGATAATGGTGTTGGAAAAACTACATTATTAAATACCTTAGAAAAAGGTTTTAAGGGAAAAAATAATAAATTTACCATTGATAATGAACCAGTAGCAACTGACAATTATCAAGTTATTTATTTAAAAGAATATTTTAATTTAAAAGAACATTTAAAATTAACTAAAACTTCATCATTTCGTAATGATTTAATTCAGAATCTCAATCAAGCATTAATCACAACAAAAGATAATCAATATAAAGATTTATCAAAAAACTTGGAAAAAATTGAAAATGACTTTTTAGGATTATTAAATAAATTATATTTTTGAAATGCTGATAATAATATTAAAAATCATTTAATTTTAAAACCAAAAATAGAATCTTTTTCAATTAGTAATCTAGTTGATAAAATGTTAAAAATTGAAATTTATGATAAAAATATTGAAAACATTATTGATGAAGAAAATTATAGTCATTTATTTTTAAGAATTCTATTATTTAATATTTTAAATAATGTTTCACGACAAAAAGATAAGTTAAGACCAACAGTAATTTTATTTGATTTACCAGAATTATATGGCACACCAAAATTACTTAATCAAATTAATAATTATTTAAAAAAAATCAATCAAGAAAGCAATACAATCATTATTATTGTTTCTAACAGTCCCGAATATTTAAAATTATTGAAACCAAGTTTATTAGCTATAAATTTAGTAACAGAAAAAGAAATCTTTTTTATTAGAAATCTTGAAAAAATTATTCGCGAATCAATCATTAGCTTTTCTTTTTGCGATAGTGACATTAAAGATTTATCTATTTATAAAAGTGATTTAAATCATTTAATTGATCAAGAAGATATTACAAAAGAAATAAATTATATTGAAAATTATCTTTATGAAAAAATTATTAATAGTTTATTTGCTGATGAAATTGAATTATGGTTTAAAGAAGCAGTAAAAACTAGTAGCGAACAATATATTGTTCAATGTGAAGGAATTTTTAAAGATTTAGTCTTTATTTATAATCTTCTTTTTACTGGTTTTAATCTACTTTGCCAATGAAAAAATAGTAACCAAATTGCAAATTTTATTAAATTAACTCCATATTTAAATAATTAATATTTAAAAGAAAAAAACTCCTAATCTTTTATGAGATTAGAAGAAAGCGATTCCTAAAGAACCTTGCACAATTTTAAATTGCACTCACATATAAATTATATTAAAATCATAAAATTTATCAATAAAACATTCAAAAAAATCTAGTATCAAGTATAAATCTTATATCTGTAAACTTATGACATAATGAAATCTAACCGTATATTTTAATTACGGAACTCAGTAGGCTTTCTTAATATTTTTCAAAGAAACAAAATATTATAATTTAGACTTTTGGTTCTTTTAATTTAATCTGACTGTAATAAATTAGTTATTGGTTTAAATTTAATAAAATATAAACCAATCATATAACCAATCGCAATGATAAGAAAAATTAAAGCAAAAGTTAATAAAATCGTAACAAAACTAATTGGCAAAAGAAAAGTCATATTAACTATTTTAGCAACAAAAATTAAAATAATTCACCAAGTAAGGTAACCCAAAACAGTACCAACAACAAAAGCTAAAACTAAAGTCAAAATATAAGCGCCAATAATTAAACTATTAATTTCACTAGTACGATAACCCGATGCTTTCATCATTGCAATAATAATCAGGTTATTATCTAAAATCATACTAACAATAATAAATAAAACAAAACCTAAAGCAACAATTGTTATTCATTTAGTAATACTAACAATATCTTGCACTGAATGAAACATGTCTATTAATTGATCTTTCATTAATGGGAAAACAATTCTATCACGATCAATTAATTTTCAATTATTTTGTAAACTAGCAAACGAATAATTATTATCTGATTGAACAACATTAATATTATTTAATGGTAAGAATGTTTTATTTTTTGAATAATAGTTATTGAATGAATCTTTAATTGGTATACCAGTAAATTCACCATTAGATGTATAACCAATTACTCTTCTTAAGTCATCAATTTGTGTATAAAACTGTGAACTATCTAAATTTGTTGTAATAATTCCTTTAATATCAAAAACTATTGGCAGAAAATTAGCATTAGCATTAAGAATCATTAAAACTTGATCATTAACTTTATACTTATTTAAAACTGCAAGTGACTTAGAAATAACTGCTGGAATGACATAAGCATTTTGGTTTTTCTCTTGACCAAAACTATCAATATAGCTAACTTGTTCGGTTTTTAAATTATGGGAACTATTAAAAACTTCATCAATATTTAATTTTTGTTCTGCTTTCAAATTAAATCAATTTTTTCATGCTAATAAATTATCTTCATTATTATATAAAGTAACAACTTGATTTGATTTTGACAATAATGATCCTTGATTATGATCAATTCATTTTGTTGGACTATTAACTACAAATTCTAAATTTGGATAATAGTTACTATTAATAATAACTTGGCCAATTGAAATCCCTGGTAAAGATTGAAATTCAAAATCAATGTCACTAGAAGCAATTAATAAATCAAAAAAATTTGTTAGATTTTCATATAATGTTTCTGCCATTGTTGCTGAAATGAAATTAGTTCCTAGTGGTCTAATATATGCAACACCTTGATTGTTAATCTTGTTGTATAATAAATTCATTTCTTCGCTTTTAATATAGAAATCGCGAAAATCATCAGCAAGGATTATTTTTGTTAAATCAGAAAATTTCTTTTCACTATCAATTTGAAATTTATTTGCTTTTATTTCTTTTTCTAAGTTTAAATTTTTTTCAAAAACTCAATCATAAACTTGCGTTGTAATTTTGTTTTGATTATCAAATTTATACATATTAAAAGTATTTGCAGATAAATAGACTTCAGAATTAACATAACTTTGTAAATTATTAATTTTACTAGTAAAAACATCATCAATAATTGTTTGAAAGAGTAAAAGAAAACTAACAAAAATAAAAAGTAAAAAAATCAAAATTAATTTTCCGCCTGATTTTAAAGCAAAAGAAACTGCTAAGCGTGGTTTAAAATTTCAATGATTAAAAGGTTTTTTAAATAATGTTAATCATTTTGTACTAACATTAGAAGGGCGATTATAAATTAAAACTAATGGATTTTTAGTTAAAATACTTCAAGATTGTAAATAGCTAGCAAAAGTAAAAATAATCGTTGATAGTACGACTGCAACAAGAAAAGCAAGAAAACTAAAGTGAATGGTTGGTAAAGGTAAAACATAATTAACAGTACTTAAATTATTAAAATATTCTTGTAAAGGCAAACTTAAGGCAAAGCCAATAATCGTTGAAAAGATGGAAATTAAAAAAATTAAAAAAGTAAAACCAAAAACAATTTCATAATTGTTATAGCCTAAACCCTTAATTAAACCCAATTGTTTTTTTTGTAAATTAACTTCTTTTTTAACATATGATAAAACAATAAAAATTGCTGCTAACATAACAATAAAACTAATTGCTGAATAAACTATTTTCCCCAATTCAAATGTTTGTTTTAAAAAACCACTACGATAATCACTCTTATCATTAATAATTAAGCTACCATAATTAAAATTAAATGTTTGATTAAAAATATTTTCAATTTTACTTGAAAAAGAATTATCTTTATTATTTACTTTTAAGAAAAAATTAGTTGTTATTTTTGCTTGTTCATTACTATTATTAATTAAATAATGATTAAGCCATTCTCTTGTTGTAAAAACTTGCGTTGTATTTTCAGGTAAAGGTGAAATATTATCAATCGAAGGTTCGTTAAGAATTCCTCAATAACTATAACCAAAGCCAACTACCTTTAATTTTTCATTAGATAAAAATGTAAATTGATCATTTAATGCAATTTTGTGTTTTTTAGCAAAAATTGGATTAACGACTACTTCATTTTCATTTTGAGGTTTTTTGCCTTCACTAATATATACTTGATTAAAACTATTACGATAAGGTGAAAAATCAAATCTAAGATTTTTATCTAACAATCATGGTGGTGTTTCTTGAAGATAAAAAGCATCTTCAAACGAAAAAAAGATTTTTTTTGCTTGATTACTATCAAATGATTTTAAAAATGATTTTTTAATTTGATAATTACTAGTTTCGGGATTATTTTTAATTTCATTATTTAAAATATCATTAATTAATAATGATTGATAATTAATTCCTCAATTTAATAAAAAATCTCTTAAATTATCATCAAGATTATCAATAGTAGGTAATAAATTATTTTCAATATCATTATTTGTTATCTTATCAATTTGATTAATAATAGTATTATAATTAACTAAATCTTTTTGAAAATTGTTTTTTAAAATTGTTTTAGTTCGATTCAAAGCATTATCAATTTCTTTGTAACTACTTAATTTTTCAATTTGAATTCGATAATCATAAGTTCCACTGTTTTGTGCAACAGCAGAAAAACCAAAACTAAGTCGTTCAGAATTACTATATAAAGCTGACATCGCTGCAACAATAAGAATTAATAAAATAATAATTGAAAAATATTGAAATATTCTTCGTTTTACTCCGCGCAAAACATTTTTTACTAAGCTAAACATTATTCACCTTAAACTAAAAAATAATATTTATTAATATATTAATTCTAACACATTCAATTTTAAGCAAAATTAAAAATGAGTTAAGATTAACTCATTTTTTTTGATTCTAATGTTTTTATTTTTTCTAAATTTGCAATTGCAATATAAGGTAAATTTCGTAATTGCTCTTGATAATCTAAACCATAACCAATTAAGAAATTATCTGGAACCTCAAAACCAAACCAATCAGCTTCAATTTTAACTTCTCTTTTAATTTTTTTATCTAAAAGCGTTAAAATTTTAACTGATTTTGGTGCTTTTAATTTTAAATGTTCAACTAATTTAACTAAAGTTTTTCCTGAATCAATAATATCTTCAACAATTAAAACATCATGATCTTTAATATTAGTAAAGATATCTAACTTAATCTTTGGTTCAAAAGTTCTAGTCTTTTGACCAGCATAAGATTCAACATACATAAAATCAACAGCACAAGCTAAATCTAATTCCATCATAAAATCTGATAAAAAGAACAAGCAACCTCGCAAAATCCCAATTAATACTAAAGGTTTTTTAAGATTTGAATAATGGTTTTTAATTTCTACTGCCAATTCACTAATTCGTTCTTTAATTTCAGTTTCAGAAATTAAAATTTCTTTTACTAAATCATGTTTAATCATTATTATCTCCTAAAATTACTATTAAATAAAATTTAACAAAACCTACAAAAGCAAGAATTGTTAAATTTACTTATTTTGAAAATTACTTTTTCTTTGGAGTTACTGAAATTGTTTCATCAGATTCGTGTTCACTACCATCATGAGCACTTTCATCTGTATCATCTGATGAAGTTTTTTTACTTTCACCTTTTTTAAAGTCTTTTTGTCTCTCTAATACTTCTTGCGGTAACTTATCATGTTCATTAATATATTCAATTTGTTCTGCAGTAATTGTTTCTAATGTCATTAAAGAAGTAGCAATTAAATCTAAAGTTTTACGATTTGCTTTAATTAACTTAATTGCTTCTTGATAACATTGATCTAACATTTGTTTTACTTCATCATCAATTTTATTAGCAATATTATTAGAAATTGTACTTTGAGCAAATGGATTTCCAGATTCAGCTGGATTTTCAAATTGTGCCAATCCTAAATTATCCGACATTCCATACTCAGTAATCATTCTTCTTGCAATTGTTGTTGCTTTTTGCAAGTCATCATGAGCACCAGTAGTTACATTAGGTTTACCAAAAATTATTTCTTCTGAGGCTCTACCGCCTAAGTAACCAGTAACTGTGGCAATTAAATGTGTCTTAGAATAAAACATTGTTTCTTCTTTTGGCGTCATAATTGTATATCCACCAGCTTGACCTCGTGGAATAATTGTTACTTTTTGAACCTTTGAAGCATATTCTAATCTTAATCCAATTAAAGCATGTCCAGCTTCATGGTAAGAAACAATTTTCTTATCATTTTTTGTAATAACTCTTGAAGTTTTAGCAGGCCCACCAACAACACGATCTATCGCTTCATCAATTTCTACTAAACCAATAACATTCTTATGGTGTCTTACAGCAAGTAAAGTTGCTTCATTTAAAACATTTTCTAATTGAGCACCACTAAATCCTGGTGTTCTTTCAGCAATTCTTTCAAAATTAACTTTAGGTGAAATATTTTTGTTTCGCGCATGTAATCTTAAAATTGCTTCTCGTTCTTTAATATCAGGTAAACTTAAACTAATTTCACGGTCAAATCTTCCCGGTCTTAATAAAGCTTCATCAAGCACATCACGTCTGTTAGTTGCTGCCATAATGATAATTCCAACATTTGTTTCAAAACCATCCATTTCAACTAACAATTGATTTAAAGTTTGTTCATTTGCTGTTGTTGCTGCTGAAGCTCGTTTTCTTCCTACAGCATCAATTTCATCAATAAAAATAATACAAGGAGCAGATTTTTTCGCAGCAGTAAACATTTCCCTTACTCTTGAAGCACCAACTCCAACAAAAACTTCTTCAAATTCAGCACCTGAGATTGAAAAGAATGGTACTCCAGCTTCACCAGCTACTGCTTTCGCAAGTAATGTTTTACCTGTTCCAGGAGGTCCAACTAAAAGAACTCCTTTAGGGGTTCTTGCACCCATTTGAGAATAACGCTGTGGAAACTTTAAATAATCAACAATTTCTTCTAATTCTAATTTTTCTTCTTTAATTCCAGCAACATCACTAAATTTTGTTTCTGATTTTTGAGTTCTGGCACGATTTTTCCCCATTGAAAAAGGATTCATACCACCAGCACTAGATTTACTTAATCTTGATAGTAATCAGAATGAACCAAAAATTAAAATTAATACTGGTAATAAATTAACTAAGAGATTTTTTCAAATTGAAACAGCTTGATTATCAGAGACTCAATAATTTGCACCTTTAACTGATGACTCAGAATCAAATAATGGCATAATTTTACTTTCTCAAAATCCTGTATATAATGTTGCAGCATAATGAATAATCTTACCATCATCCGTTTTTAAATAACCATCTAAATGAACGGTACTTGGATCAAAAGCAACAGAAAAACCATCACTAATTGTAATATTCGTTAACTTATTTAATGTACCATTTTGAAATAAAGTAAGTAATTGATTTTCTGTTAATTTAACAACATTACCTTTAAGAAAATATCAAATTAAAAAACCAACAAAGGCCAAAAATAAAATAAATACAAGAATGACCATTCAATTAATTTTCATTTTTGGTTGCATTATAAAATTTCACCTATTTTAATTTCTTTCCATATTTTTTAACTATGTATAATAATATAACTTAAAATAATAAAAATGTCACTCTTTTATTATTTAATTTCATTAACTATAATGATTATAAACTAATTATTAGTAAACTTAATAAAATAAACAAATAATAAACAAATAACAAACAAATTAAAAAATTATTTAATAATAAAAATATTTGGTTCTGAATCAAGATGATCTTTACTAATCGCCAAACCAGGAACCGAAATAATTTGATTTTGAGCATTAACAATTACTGGCCAAGTTTGTCTTTGACGATAAGGAATTTTATTATCAATGAATAAACGATTAATCTTTTTTGTTCCAAAACTAACAATAATTTGTTCTTTACCAGTATTATTTTTAACCGTTAAAGGAAACTCTTCTTTATTAATGTGTAATGCTTGAAATTTACCTGAAGTTGGTACATTTTTAAAAATTTTAATCTCATTAAAATCATAATCAGCAATTTTTTTAATAGTGTATTGATAATCTTTAACTGAAGTTTTTTCATTAATATAAACATAATTATATTCTTTAATTAAACTAATATTGTGAGTTAAACTAATACTAATATTTGGTCGTTTTGATTTTGTTAAAACTCTAACAATTTCTTTAATTTTAGCCTTCTTTAATCTTAAAACTAAATCTTCACTATAATTAAATAAAAATTCATAAACAATCATTTGTTGTAAACGAAAATTATCATTATATTTATGAAATTCATTAACTGACAAAGTATCATCAGCAACAATAACTGAGTTATAAATTACTTCTAATTGATCTTTTAATAACTCTTGTTCGCTATTTAATTCTTTAATTTCACTTAACATTAAATTAATATCAAGATCTGTTAACTTATTAATTGTTTGTTGACGAATTTTATTTCTTTCATAAATTTCTAATTCATTTGTTTCATCAAATCCATATTTAACTCGATACAATGTTAAATAATCAATAATGTCTTCTTTTTTTAATTCTAGCATTGGACGATAAATTGACAAACTTTTATAAGTACTTTTAAATTTTAATCCATAATAAGAAACAATCGCTTTTCTTTGTTTTTGAATTAAATAAGTTTCCAGCAAATCATAAACATGATGAGCCACAACCAAATTGTAAATTTGATATTTTTGAGCAATCTCATTAAAAAAATCATAACGAATTACTCGTGCTTGATCTTGGAAATTTCCCTTAGTATACTCAGAAGCTTTAACATTTTTAATTTCTAATCTGATATTATGTTCTTTACAATAATCTTCAATAATTTTTTGATCAACATTACTACTTCATCTTTTATGATAATTTACATGACAAACAACAATATCAAAATTATTCTTTACTAAATTATCTAGTAAAAACATACTATCAGGTCCACCAGATACGGCAACAAGATAATTTAAATTTTTATTTAATTTTCCTAATCAAGTAAGATAAACCATGAAAATATTCCTTATTCATTATTGTTTTTATTATATCATTTTGCTATTTCACTAACGTAACTATTATTATCATTATGGCAAATTAATGGCGGTTCAATAATCAAACCATCATTAGTATTAAAAACCGCTTCAATTAATACACTACTAGCATTTTTATTAATTTTTGGATAAACCATTTGCATTCTTTTAATTGAAAAATTATTTTGTTTTAAAGTAATTAATAATTGATCAAGTCTAAAAGCAGGATAAATTATAAAAAATTTACCTTTAACTTTTAATAATTGTGCTGCACTTGCAACAATTGTTGCTAAGTCAATATATAATTCATGTCTTGCTGCTGCTTTCAATGGTTCAAACTTAAGATTAGTTTTTTCTAATAAAGGAAAAAATGGTGGATTGCAAACAATAATATCAACTTTCTGATTAAAATTTTCATCAGCATAAACTTTAATATCTTGCTGAATAATTGTTACTTGTTTTGTTAAATCATTTTTAACAACATTTTCCAGTGCTAAAGTAACCGCCTCTTTTTGGATTTCAATGCCGATAATCTTAATTGGATATTTCTTAGCTAATAAAATTGCAATGGCACCATTATTAGTTCCAAAATCAATTAAAGTTTTAGTTTGATTTTTAATTTTAATAAAATTAATTAACAAAACTGTATCTAAAGATATACAAAACATATCTTTTCTTTGTAAAATTGTGACATTTTCATTTGCTATTTTTAATTTTAAAATTTTATAATTTGTCATTTTCTAATCCTTGGTAAATATTAATAAAAAAAGCATTTAATAATAAGTTTCAATTAAGATTATTAACATTATTAATTTTATTAATAGTTTCAATTAACACTTTAATTAAATTTTTCAAAAATAATTGATCTTGATTATTTCAACTACTAGTAAAATCATTAA
>Ga0153941_1000845_pt1 | contig 12793 bp, 8 predicted proteins | sample TSNJ025MetaG_FD_104733 | JGI IMG/M metagenome (GOLD analysis project Ga0153941, IMG submission 104733) | Attine ant fungus gardens microbial communities from New Jersey, USA - TSNJ025 MetaG | ecosystem: Host-associated > Fungi > Mycelium > Unclassified | place: USA: New Jersey, Brendan T. Byrne...
GCAGCACAAAACACCTCGCGGGATACCATCCTTCGTTGATACATTTTCACTGTTCTCATTGCTGTTTCCTTTCCAATCTCTTATTTCTTTTTATAACACTACAGGACCGGCAGTCTCAAGTGACACTGTCGATCCGGTGCTGTTACTATGTTATTCACACCTGCGGTGCAAACAGTTATCTACGCAACCTCGTATCGCACTCATTCCTTCACAGCTCCTGCTGCAATTCCTTTCACAAACCACTTCTGAAAAAAAGGATAAAGACACAAAATCGGTGCGATACCCACAACTGCAATCGCCATACGGACCGTAACAGAGGGAATGCTGGAGGCATCAACGGTAGTTCCCATATTATTCTGCTGCAGGAATTTTATATTCTCATTCATACTGTTTAAAATCGTCTGGATGCTCTGCAGCTTACTGTTGGCAGACAGATAATATACGCCGTTCATCCAGTCATTCCAGTATCTGAGGGCGCTTGTCAGACTGACTGTGGCAAGCATGGGCATTGACAGCGGCACCACGATTTTCCTGAAAATCATTGTCTGGCCTGCACCGTCAATATGTGCCGCTTCAATCAGGGCCGGCGGTATCGTGAATTCAAAATAATTCCGCAGCATCATGATATTATAGCCATTCAGAAGAAGATTGGGTATCAAAAGGCCGAATATGGTATTTTTTATCTGAAATATCTGTGTATAAATAATATAGGTAGCTGTCAGGCCTCCGTTAAACAGCATGGAAAAAGTAACCAGAAACAGGATAATATTTCGTCCCGGTAAATCCCGCTTGCTTAATGTATAGCCGATCATTGCTGCCATGACCACACCGCTCAGTGTCCCCACTACTGTCACAATTATTGTGACCAGGTAACTGCGGCCGATAACGCCCCATTGCTGCAGAATATATTTATAGGCATCCAAGGACCAGGCTTTTGGAAAAAAGGAATATCCATTTCGCAAAGCCGCATTTTCCTCTGTAAAGGAGGCAATGAGCAACAATAGAAATGGTGTCAGTGCCAGAATCGATAAGACCGCCATCAGGATATGCCCGCATGCAGCCCACCGCTTATCACTTGCTGTTCTCATATGGTAACCTCCTCTCTAAAACAATGCGTTTTCTTTGCTGATTCTGCGTACCACCAGATTGGCACCAAGCAGCAGGATAAACCCTACTACGGACTGGTATACGCCGGTGGCGGAAGACATGGTAATATCCCCCAGCTTCATCAATGCCCTGAATGAATACGTATCAATTGTGGTGGTAGTACTATACAGCATACCATTTCCCATCGGCATCTGATAAAATAACCCAAAGTCCGAATAAAACATACGCCCTATGGACAGGACCAGCATCATGATAACAGCCGGTTTCAGCATGGGTATTGTGATGCATTTGATTTTCTGCCATTTTGATGCCCCGTCCAAGGTTGCCGCTTCATAATACTCATCATTTATGGTGATAAGCCGGGCGGTATATGCCAGTATGCTGTAACCCAGTCCTTTCCATATATGTACAAATAGCAGGATAAACGGCCAGTACTTTGCCTCAGAGTACCAGGATACCGGTTCTATACCGAATATCCTGAGTACGGTATTATTGATAAAGCCGTTTTCTGCACTGAGAAAGGCATATCCAAGATAACTTACCACTACCATGGATATAAAATACGGTATCAATGTGGCTGACTGATAAAACCTGGATGCCCGCTTGCTCCGTATCTCATTAAACAGGATGGCAAAGCCCAATCCCACTATCGTATCCACTATGATAAAGAGAAGATTATACAGTACCGTATTACGTGTCATGATCCAAGCTTCCTTTGTGGCAAACAGGAACTTGAAATTCTGCAGTCCCACAAAACTTCCGTTGAATACGCCCTTACTGTAATCCAGCTCCCGAAACGCCAGCTGCATTCCGAACAGGGGCAGGTAATTATTGATAAACAGGTAGATTAATGCCGGAAGTGCCATAAGATATAAAGGTATATACTTTTTCCACACTATTTTTTTCTTCCTGCCCCTTTTTATATCTGTCTGATTTATATTCTTTACAATTGCCTTCTGCAAGAGTATACCTCCGTAATCTCCAGTGGTTAGTCATATTTTCCGTTTATTGCATTGCCGCCCACTCATCCAGCTGTCTCTGTACTTCACTCATAATGATTTCAACACCTGCATCAATCAGCTTCTGCCGGAATTTCGGCAGTTCTGCTTCCGGATCAACGACACCATTTCCTATCGCCTTACTATACTCATCAATAACCGTGTCACAGGCTGCAACTTCTGTACGCACAGCCGCCGGATCAAAAGTAAATCCATAAGCCGGTGACAGCACCACACCCTCATTCCACTGGTTCATAAGTTCTATAAATTCATCATGACTGACACCTGCAGATACAATTGCGTCTGAGCGGATATACATTTTTTTGCAATCACCGAGAATATACCAGTTATTCACCCATCCCGCCGTATTGGCAAGCTGTGCGTAACCATCCTCCAGCAGAACATGGTGATTGTCTGCGATTCCATAGCGGAACAGATTCCCAATTTCCTCGTTTTCAAAGGCAAGATTTAGAAACTGGATTGCCTTATCCGGTCTCTGGCAGGATGTTGGTATTGTCCATATGGACATCTGGCTGTCGCTTGTAGTCGCAAATACATCTTCCAGCTTAACCGCTTTAAATTGCACCCCGGTCATTTCACCGCCCATGGAAGCACCTAAGCTGGCTGCTGCCGTGGCAAATACTTTTCCGGCTCCCAGCATCTGGCTTCCGGACTCCTGAGCAGTCGTAACATCACGTGATATATAGCCCTTTTCATACCATTCACGGACTTTCTTTGCAGCTTCATTGTAACTCTCCTGCTCAACACTGTTTACTGCCTGTAAGGTTCCGTCAGCAGCAACAGAAAGGGAAGCTGTAGTGGTACCCAGGGGATCAGCTTTACCTCTCAGTATGGACAGAATCGTACCGCCGCTCTGCTCCGGTGCTACAACAGTCACATCCGGTTCCTTTTCATGGATAAGCTCAAATACTGCCTCCAGATCCTCAAGTGTTTTTATACTGTCAATATCAATGTCATATTTCTCACAGAGAGGCACCGAAAGGTTAAATCCATATCCATTCGCCAGTAAATCCTTATTCTGAGGTACTGCATACAGGGAACCGTTAAATCTGCCCGCCTGGAGTGCATCTCCAAGTATTTCCTTTATGGATGGTCCCCACGCCTCCACTACATCATCTATGGGCTGAATCATATTACTTGTTGCAAAATTCGGAAGATAATTGTAACCGGGCATTAACATCATTAAATCTACTTTTTCCTGACTGGATGCCTTAAGTGCATACACATTTGCCATACTGAACAGACCTACCGCTTCAAATTCCACCCTGGCATTTATCTCACGCAGGGTAATCTCATTGATTGCCTCCTGGATCATTGCCAGATCCGGCTGTGCTTCACTAAGCACCGGATAACACACTACCAGTGTATACGGCTCCTCATCAAAATCAATTGCTGATGTCTCCGGCAGGCTCTCCTCCTGTGTATCGCTTACCTCCGGAACATCACTGCTTTCCTGTGTCTCGCTGCTCTGGCTTGCTGCCGTACTACCCGTATCATTACTACCGCAGGCTGCCAGTGAAAATACCAGGATAACAGACATAACCAAACTTACAAAACGCTTCATAATTTCCCTCCTTGCTTCCTTTTCATTATCTGCTCTTGTTACAACTCACATTATATAGAATCTGCCTGCTGCCAGTTATACCAAATCCGTCCACTTTATTTCTCATTTTCCGTCATAGGCACAGATTTTTTATATGCCTGTGGTGATACCCCTGTTTCCTTCTGAAATATACGGTTAAAGCTGGAATAATTGTAATATCCCACCATGGCGCCGATATTCCCAAGTGTCATTGAAGTATTACGCATCAGCCACTTTGCCTTTTCCACCTTCTTCTGTACTGCATATTTACTCAGGACCACACCTTCTTCTCTTTTAAAGATACGATTCAGATAGTCCGCGCTTAAATGTACATATTCAGCAATTTCCTCCATGGAAAGCTCATCTGACAGGTGATTTTCAATATAACGCTTTGTGATTTCCACTGGGGACAAAATATCGCTGTCTTTATTTTCATAAGCTTCAATTCTTTCAATTGCCAGATTAACCCATTGCATCAGATTCTCATAGGAAGCAGATGCCTGATTCGAACAGGTACGTGCTGCTTCATCTCCAAACAGATTATCCAGAAGCAGATTATGCTTACTGCTGAATTCATACAGAAGATATTGAAAATCTGTACATATTCCCTGCAAATAGCTTCTGTTCATAATTCCATGCCGGGCTGCCCGGGAAAACATCTGTTCAAGGTTGATACGTAATTGCGTATATTGCCTGTCGCGGATTAATTTTCTCCAGATTTCCATCCATTCAGACTTGCTTCCGCTTTGTTCATAGCTGCGCAGAAATACCTTTCCCCGGTTCAGGAATAAAACTTTTTGAGACATCAGCATGTTATTATAGTTCATTGTCTGTAAATCCTCAAGTTGAGCCGGCACATCACAGATTCCTGCCAATTCTCCTATATAGCTGTATGCGTCTGTTTGATAATATCTGTACACCGTATCAACAAAGGTATTGCATTTTTCCCGGACAAGATTTTCCAGGCTGCCGGACTTCCTTTCCGTATCCCACCACAGCACCAGAATCATGTCGCCGGATAAGGACAATATTTCATGCTTTATCCCATCAACCGCAAACAGCTCCCCGGCAATGTTGCATATGGCATAGAAGAAAAGCTTCTTATCTTCTTTCTCCATATGCTCCGACCATCGCTTTACACACAACAATAGCGGAAGATATTGTGCATCAAGAGAAATATCCAGGTATCTTAACTGACGGCAGCGCCGTATGCTTTCCTCATTTGGCGGTATCTCTCCCACCAGCAAATCTTTCCAGAAATGTTTTATCACATATTTCCTGCCATCCTCCCAATAAGAGTTAACCAGATTCAGCTGCTCATTTTCCATGACCTTCTGCATGGCATTTAATAATACTTCACCCAGCTTCTCAAAATTTAAAGGTTTCAGTATATAATCATAGCTTCCCAAACGTACGGCTTTCTGGGCATATTCAAATTCCGCATGGCATGTCATGAAAATACAGCAGATTTCCCTGTCCTCTGCTTTCACCCATTCCAATAATTCCAGCCCCGAACCTAAAGGCATTTCAATATCACACAATAATATATGGATTTCTTTTGTCTGAATCTGTTTCATTGCTTGTTCCTTATTGGAAGCTGTATATATATTTTCAAATCCCAGCTGGTCCCAGCAAAGATGGTTTCGTATCGTCTGGATTGCCGCCAGCTCATCATCCACAATCAGCAAGTTCATACATCATCCTCCTTGACAGTTTTGTTGTGAACCCTATATTATACATAGTAACAGGTTACCGGTCACAGAGCGAACAGTACCTTTAGAATTAATATATCACATTATAAGGAGAAAATATAATGATTCCTCCCATAAGAAAAATCATGAATTCCATCACCGTCAGGCTGATTACCGGCGTATATGTTATAGTGATTCCCTTAATCCTGTTACTGATATACAGCAACAATCAGTCACGTACCACTTTGAGCACGCAGCTGACTGCCACTTATGAAAACCTGTTGCAAAGCTATCTGCAGCAGATAGACAACCAGCTTGACAATGCCCGCACTTATGCAGCTAATCTTGCCTTATTTGAAAACGATACGCTTCTTGCCACATTCAGCACAGATGAAACCACTGCCCAATATGCCAAACTCCGCCTCAAGAATTCTATGGAGGAAAGGGCACTTATGAGCAATATTATAGATGGCTATTTTACCTGCCTTCAGACTCGTGAGGGAGAAAGCTTCCTGATCTCCAGCAGCAGCTCTTCCTATGGCAGCGATCGTACATTGATCAGCGATTATGTAAAGGAGTATCTGTCTCAAATCCAGACCGGAGACAATCCGGGCAGCTCCGGCTGGTATACCCATACCCTGAACCACACAGATTATTTAATCTATATGATGACAAACGGCGGGGAAATCTGTTCAGGTGCTTATATCAACATGTCCCTGCTTCCCAGCCACTTAACAGGTAATGACTTATCAGCAGAGATTTTATTTCTTCCTGCGTCTTCCCTTACCCCATTACAAGAAGACACCCTCCCCGGCATGCAGCTGATTTCCCAGAATTCCGGAAGCTCCCCGGCAGTCCTCACCACCTGGTTAAATGAAACGGAACTGCTGAACACTCTTCCATTCCTGCAAAAATATACCCATTATATTACATTAATGCTGATCCTTCTTGTAATACTTATGTATCTGTTAATCCGTTACATTGTGACACTTCCTCTGAAACGCCTTACCAATGCCATGTCCCATATCCAAAATGGTAATCTGGAACACCGGCTGCAGCAACAGCATGCAACCACAGAAATACAAATCGTTAATAATGCCTTCAACCACATGATTGACCAGGTGCAGAACCTTAAAATCAATGTATATGAAGAAACCTTAAAAACCCAGCGTTCCCAGCTCCGCAATCTTCAGCTGCAGATCCGCCCTCATTTTCTGATTAATTCACTGAATACCATTTATAACGCTGTGGAAAATGATAACAAACAGCTGGCATCAAAGCTTATTTTACACTCCGCCGACTATTTCCGTTATATGGTCAAAGTGGATGATGATTTTGTGCCTCTGAATGAAGAACTGGAACATATCATAACTTATCTGGATATACAAACCTTGCGATACCCCGATTTATTTACCTATTCCATCAAAACCGACCCCAGAACGGAGGATGCACTGGTAGTACCTCTTCTTGTTCAGACATTTGTGGAAAATTCATTAAAATATGCCCTTCATATGTCTGATACCCTTCATATCCATATCGAAGCGGAATCCTTTGAGCTGGATTTTGTCCCTTATATAAAGCTTCGCATTTCAGATACCGGTTCCGGTTATCCTGATGGGGTTATAGAGGCACTTAAGAATGATGAACCTATTATTGACGGAAGGGAAAGCCATATAGGAATCCGCAATGCCATACGCAGAATGGACATCCTGTTTCAGGGTGATGTAAAGTGGGACTTTTATAATGAAACAGGAGCAGTCAGTGAAGTAACGCTTCCGGCTATCTTTGCCGACATGCCTGCCTCTCATTAAAATATTTGTAACGGTTCAGCTTTTGCCTCTCATTAAAGCATTTGTAACGGTTCAGCCTTTGCCGAACCGTTACAAATGTTTTTTTACATTCCCAGAATTTCCGGATGTCTCCATTGGGTAACATTCTTAGCACCTGCCGACAATGCACCATCAACCGGTATTGCTGCCCCATTAATATAACGTGCCATATCTGAAGCAAGAAATAAAGCCAAATAAGCACACTCTTCCGGCTGCCCCATCCTTCCCGCCGGACAATCATTTATAAAATACTGTCTCGCCTGCTCCGGGGTACCTTCAAAAATCGGAGTCTCTGTATAGCCGGGGCAAATTGCATTAACCGTAACATTGTAAGGCGCATAATCCAAAGAAGCTGATTTTGTCATACCTACTACTCCGAATTTTGTTGCTGTATACAGTGATTGTCCGCGCTGCGGCAAAAGTCCTGCAATGGAAGCTACATTGATGATGAATCCGCTTTCTGCTTTACTTTTGAAAATAGCCTCTGCTGCATATTTCATGCCTGCAAACACACCTTTTAAGTTCAAATCCAGTATTTTCTCAGAATCCTCTATGGTATACTCATGCAATGGATTCCCGCCCATTCCAATTCCGGCGTCGTTCACAATACCGTCTAAGCGGCCATAGTGCTTCACAGCAAAATCCACCAGATTTTTGATATCTTCACTTCTGCTGCAGTCAGTTTGGTAAAAAACGGCATCTCCCCCTGTACTCCTTATGGACTCTGCCACCTCTTCACCACGCTTCGGGTCACGGTTTGCACATACAACCTTCATTCCATGCTCTGCATAACACCTGGAAATCGCTTCTCCAATTCCTTTACTTGCTCCGGTTACAATTACTACTTTTCCACTTACACTGCTAAAATCCAACATCCTTACATCCTCCTCGTTTTTTGTGATTTATACATATTTGTTCATAAATACCGCACTCTTTTGGAAAGATTTCACCGGGGATTTGTCTATCCAGTTCTTATGGCTTTCCAAAACAACGGCTTCCACACCATACTTTTTCGCTGTCTCTACCATAGCTGTTAAGTTCATATTACCGGTTCCCAGCTCCATACTATCTGATTTTAGTATGGAACCGGTTTTTCCGGAGATTCTGGTTCCACGGTCATTGATATGGTAGAGCTTCATCCGCTCACCCAGCCGCTCCATCCATGCCAGTGCATCCACACCGGCTTCTGTCGGCCAATAGGAATCAAATTCAAAATTCACATATTCCGGATCTGTATTCGCAAGTATCAAATCATAGGCTGTCTTCTCCGGCTCTGCCTTGCGGAATTCACAGTTATGGTTATGATATAAGAGTGCGATATCCCCCTCTTTCAACTGTTTCCCTGCTTTATTCAGCTTTTCTGTCAGCTCCAGGACTGCCTGCCGGTCGGAATAGTCGAACTGATGCATTCCTGTAATCACAATGAATTTCGTATGAAATGACTTTGCTTCCTCAATGATTTTCTCCGGCTCCTTCAGAATGCTCCCCAAATCTTCATGTATGCTGACTACCTTCAGGTCCGATTCTGCCATTAGCTTTTTCCAGTCTGATTTGCCTGTCTTTCCTACCGGCATTCCCGCCAGCGTAGTCAGTACCCGGACAATCAACGGCATTTTCCTGATCATGAAACCGTTCAGCTCAATACCGTCATAACCTGCTTCTTTCATCAGCCGCATAGTTTCCAGTGCCTGCTTCTCACTTCCCATCACGGTACCAAGCTGAATCATTTGAACTGCCTTTATAACATTATTATTTTCCATCATAAGTAATGCCTTCCAGCCGATATCACTTCCACTCTCCCATCCGGCAGCCTTACCTCTGCACAAACGTTTGCCGGAATGACAAATTCATAGCATACCTTATTCCCATCATATTGCCATGCACTTTCAATACATCCCAGAGGTGAATCATACTCCGCCTTTGCATATTTAAGTACCGGAAGAGGCAGCGGCTCCAGAGTCACTTTTCCCGTGGAATGCCTTTCTTCCATTTCCACACAGATCCCGCATACCCGGCGGAAAAACCATCCTGATATGACGCCATAGGAATAATGGTTCAGGGAATCGTGAACTGTTCCATCCTCTCTGATGCCATCCCAGGTCTCCCAGATCGTATTGGCACCTTTTTTTACCGCATAAAGCCAACCGGGTGCCGTATCCTGCAGCAGGAGCCGGCAGGCAGACTCAATATATCCGTATTTTACCAGCATTTCACACAAAAAGGGTGTGGAAAGAAATCCGGTATTCAGATGATAATCATTCTTAATTACCAATGCGTTCAAATCTGCCGCTGCCTGAATGCTTTCCTCTTCGTTCAGCAGATGGAATGCCAACGGGCGCACATATTCGCACTGCCTGTCAGAACAAATCCTTCCATTCTCCGTAAATGCATACCGATAGGCTTTCTTCGCGCTTTCCGATACTTCCCGGTAGTATACCGATTCCTTCGATCTACCAAGCACGCCGGCAATTTCCGCCAGCAAATCTCCTGACCAGGACAGATATGCCGTTGCCACACTCCCTGTTCCTTTACCCATCATTTCTGCGGAATTCACACCGGGCTCGCACCACTCTCCATAATCAATTCCAGTGTCAACCGTATACTTTTTATAGGGATTCTCCTTCATACCGCTTTGCTGCTCTGCTTTGCCTGCCCTGCTTAAAAGGAAGGCATACCACCTGGTCATCATCTCATAATTTTCTTCCAGGATCTTTATATCTCCATACCTTTTATATAAAGTATAAGGAACGATGATACTGGCATCTCCCCATCCGGCAGAGCTGCTCAGCATATCAGCGAACGCGCTTCCCTTATTATTTGGCGGCGCAATGTTGCACACCTTTCCGTCCTCCTTCTGAATCAGTCGGCATTCACCCAGCCATTTCCGGAAAACAGGATAGCAGTCCATCAGATACAATCCGGTATCCGCAAACACACCCGCATCTCCCGTCCACCCCGCCCTTTCCCGGGTGGGACAATCCGTGGGCACATCACAAAAATTAGACTTCTGGCTCCAGATACTGTTATGTACCAGCTGATTGATATCCTCATTGGAACAGGTAAATCTGCCCAACTCCTCCATTTGGGAATACACAGCATGTGCCGTAAACACGGCGCCCTCCAGTGAAGCATCTGTCTCAAGCTTTGCATACTGAAATCCCATGATCGTAAAACTGGGCTTATAGCGGTTCAAACCTTCCTTGCAGATATAGGTAATCTTCTGCCGGATACCACCCTCTATATGCCTCTCTCCCGGCTGGAAATTCTCATTGGTAAAATTCCCGTTTTCATCCAAACACTCCCCATGCCAAAGAACAATCCGCTCTCCCTCATGGGCATCTACTGTAAATTCCACATATCCTGCAAGATTCTGTCCAAAATCAATAACTGTTTCCCCATTGGGCGTCTGAAAAAGCCTTCCCTGAAAGGATTCCCGCTCCAGAATCGGCACCGTATCAGAGCAGGCCAGCTGATCTGTACCAAACTCCTCCACCTTCACTTCATGCCACTCTGTAATGTCCTCTTTTGTGGCATCATAGTACTCACCCTGCTGCATGTCATTTTCCCGAATCGGGCCGTTATTGCTTGCCTGCCAGCTTTCATCGGAAACACATACCGCCTTCCCATCGATTTCCAGCTGACAGTATAAGGCAATATCCTCACCAAACATGTTCTGCTTTCCATCCACGCCACTGCAGCCCCGGTACCAGCCATCGCCCAGAACCACCAATAACTCATTGTCCCCTTCCTGCAGTAACTCTGTCACATCAATTACCTGATACGGCAGGTTCTGATCATAGTCACTGGTTCCCGGCGTAAGTACCATAAGAGCAGTGCGTATTCCCTCTTTGGTCTGCTCTTTGGTCTGCTCTTTGGTCTGCTCTTTTATCTCTCCTGCTCTTTTTTCATTCAAGTATGCCGCATATAACCCATGACAGGTAATATACAACCTTCCTGTGCTCTCACCTGTAAGTGCAGCCGAAAAGGTTTTACGCAGATAACCCGCCGGTTTATGTTTATCCGGAATCGGCATGATTTCCGGATTTATCCATTTCGCCTGAAAATCTTCCTGATCCAGCAATCCCATTTCAAAGACTGCCGGTTCACTCCACTCTCCTACTTCTTCATTTTCATCCCAAAGACGTACTTTCCAGACCACCTGCTGTCTGCTTTTTAGTTTGCCGGTGAACTGTGCGTTCATCCTGTTGGTATTCACTTTTTTACTGTTCCAGATTTCCTCTGTGCCTGTCATTGCAGAGATCTCATAGGCACTCTGTTTCATCCCATCCTTGCAGACCCATGATAAATATGGCTGCTTCATGCTGATTCCCATGGGATTATTCATGTGTTCTGTCCGTAAACGGATTGCTTGCATATTCTTTCCTCCTGATTGGTTTTATAACGGATTTTCAGCCTGACACTGTTACAGTTCAGAGGGCGAACTGTAACACGCTTCGCGATGCACACAAATTGCGAAAAACGTGCAATTTGGCGCTTACAACCCTCGGGATTTTGTGCAAAAGCAGCACAAAACACCTCGCAGGATACTACCCTCTGAACTGTAACCTGACACTACTACTATTGCTGCGATTCACAGCTGTCACCCGGCTGTGAATCGTAACATTGATTACTTTTGTATCTGCTGTAATGCCCCATTCAATGCCTTGACCTGCTCCGGACTCACTGCATCCCCTGCCTGTTTCAACAGGCTTTCCAGGGTCATGGCGCCCATCATCTTCACCAGATTTGGATTATCCTTAACACTTTCCGCCACATCCCCGCGGCTGGCTGCTGCGCCCGCCATCATTGCTCCCACAATAGCTCCGGCCTGTGGATTACTCTGAAGCACCGCCATTGTATCCCTGATGGAGAAGTAACCCTCCTTAAAATCCTCTTTATCAAACCAGTTAATCATATCTCCCGATGTTCCAAAACGGTATTCCGGATTCGCCTCTTCTACTTTTCGGACAATGATACCATCATGGAACTCTCCTGCTTTTGCCTCTATCCTGTGGCTGCCGCCGATTGGCACCATAAAGCAAAATACGGCTCTGCCGGACTGTGTTTCAAACAATTCTCCGTCCACATACAGGGAAATCTCCGGCTGGTTGGAATATACCTTCACCTCCGTCACCTCTTCTGCACGATCCACATATCTGCTTCCACACACATGAACAAAAGGCTCCTTGCTCCAGTGTGCTTTATAAAGATAAAAGGCATCCTTTTTTAGCTTCCGGTCCATAGTGACAAGACCTTTCTGGTTCTGCCCGTTCTTACCGCCCTCGTCCCTTCCATCTGCCGCAAAGTCGAACATATTCCACACATGAGTTGCCCAGAGATATGGACGCTCTTCTATCATGTTTAAAATATGTTCATGGTAGAGCGTCTGGTATGTCTCCGTATAATCCCCCCGTTCCGGAGCCGGAGATTGAAATGCCGGATTGGCATCTGCACCGTACTCGGCAAATCCGATACAGCGATCCGGATAAGACTCATGATATGCATCAAAGAAGCTGTCATTCTGGTTCAGCTCCCCCAGATACCAGCCAAAATACAAGTTATAAC